>Ga0181529_10000016_pt1 | contig 211752 bp, 177 predicted proteins | sample PEATcosm2014_Bin_36_FD_119763 | JGI IMG/M metagenome (GOLD analysis project Ga0181529, IMG submission 119763) | Peatland microbial communities from MTU Mesocosm Facility, Houghton, MI, USA - PEATcosm2014_Bin10_30_metaG | ecosystem: Environmental > Terrestrial > Soil > Wetlands > Peat | place...
CATTGTCAAGGGCCAAAAACCTCAAGAATATCCACAACCAGCCCAACATCAGCCACTTACACAAAGAAAATAGATGGCAGATGAGTTATGGTCAACCTGCTATCCTTAATACAATGGACAAATTCCCGGAGCGCGCGCAGACGCCTGCCCATCCACCCCTTCCGGCCCTCCCCGCGCCTCCGGCTAAGTCGCTGATTCTGGCTATCTTGGCGGTAACCCATGTAGAATCAGCCGCATACGGATATCAACCCCCCGCTAACCCGCTCATTTCATTGCCTTTCTCCCCAAGATCCTACCGGGGGGGAGGGGGGGTATCCCATTCCCGTCCTGAAACAACCACCCCGGAGTTCCCGGGATGAAAACCCTCCTCATCGGCACCCGCGGCGTCAAAGGCGATCGCCTTGCCATCAATCCGTTCCGGCCGTCGCAGCGCCGCCTGCGCATCGCTTGGCTGCTGGCGCTTGGCGTCCTGGTCAACTACTTCGATCGGGTGAACCTTTCGGTCTCGCACGACGCATTGATTACCACCTTCGGCATCACCAGCGTCGCCTTCGGGTATCTCTCCGGCGCCTACAACTGGACCTACGCCATCTGCCAGCTTCCCATTGGAGTGCTGCTGGACCGCTTCGGCATCCGCCGCATCGGCCGCATCAGCACGTTTATTTGGAGTTTGGCTTGCTTCGGCGCAGCCGTCACACCCAGCCTGGGCGGCTTTTTCGCGGCGCGGTTCCTGCTTGGGGTGGGCGAGGCGCCCACCTTTCCCGCGAGTGCAAAGGCGGTCGGCCTGTGGTTCCCGCCGAAGGAACGGACCTTCTCCACAGCTATCTTCGACTCGGCTGCCAAGTTTGCTTTGGCCATCGGTACGCCACTGATTGGAATCGTTCTGCTGAAGGTGGGGTGGCGCTGGAGTTTCGCCGCGACCGGCTTCGTCAGCCTGGCCTACTTCCTGCTGTTCTGGCGGGTGTACCGCGACCCTCAGGACGACCCGCAGTTGACCGATGCCGAGCGCTCACACATCGCCGAGCATGCCGAACCTGACCCGCTGGAAAACGCCCGGCCGGCCGCATCGCTCGGCTATCTTCTTCGCCAGCGCAAGGTCCTGGGGCTGGCGCTCGGCTTCGGATCGTATAACTACGTCTTCTACCTTCTCCTCACCTGGCTGCCCAGCTATCTTTCTGCGGCGCTGCACATCGACCTGCTGCACTCGTTCCTCTACACGGGTGTTCCGTGGCTCTTTGCTGCCGCGACCGACCTCGGCGGCGGATGGCTCGCCGACTTCCTCATTCAGCGCGGCTGGGACGCGAGCCGCGTGCGCAAGACGATCGTCGTCGTTGGGACCGCGTTTGGCCTCGGCATCCTCGGCGCCGCGCACGCCCACACGGCCACGCGTGCTCTGCTCTGGATCAGCGTCTCCATCGGCGGGCTGGCAGCGGCGTCCCCGGTGGGGTGGTCCATCCCCTCCATGATTGCGCCGCGCGGCAGCGTCGGCAGCGTTGGCGGAATCATGAACTTCTCCAACCAACTCTCCGGCATCGCCGCGCCGATCGTTACTGGCTATGTTGTGGCCTGGACTCATGCTTACGCATGGGCCTTCGGCATCTCGGCGGTCTATCTGCTCATCGGCATCGCCAGCTATATCTTCCTGCTCGGCCGAATCGAGCAAATCCCGCAGGAGCAAGCCCGTGCTGTCTAGCGAGCAGGATTGGCCATGGCGCGGGTCGCACCAGTCGATATGCCGCCGTCAACCAGTAGCGTCTGCCCGGTGACGTAGCGGCTGGCCTCGGACGCGAGGAAAACGATCGGCCCTTCGAGGTCGCGCGGCTCGCCGGGACGCTTCACCGGAATGCGGTCGACGAGGTAATCGACCCAGCCCTGGTCCTGGTAAAGCACCTCGTTTTGAGCGGTGCGAAACCAGCCTGGAGCGAGGCAGTTGACCGTGATGCCGTGGCGGCCCCAGTCGTCGGCGAGACTCATCGTCATTTGCCGAACGCCGCCACGGCTCGCTCCGTAAGCAGCCAGTCCGGCCGAGCCGAAGACGCTGGTGACCGAACCGATGTTGACGATGCGGCCGTAGCCGTGCGGCACCATGCGGCGAGCGATCTGTTGCGCCACAAAAAAACTGCCGCGCAGATTCGTATCGAGGATGAGGTTCCAGTCGTCCCAGGTTACGTCGAGCGCGGGTTTGCGCAGGTTGCAGCCCGCGTTGTTGACGAGAATGTGGATTTGCCCGCAGGCTTGCTCGGCGGCGGCGGCCATGCGCTCAATGCTCGCCTGATCGCGCACGTCGAGCTCGAGAGCGACAGCTTTGCGCCCCAGCGCTTCGATCTCCGCGACAAATACAGACAGATCGGAGCGCTTGCGGCTGGTCAAGACCAAGTCCGCGCCGGCCTGCGCCAGCGCACGCGCGAAGACCTGCCCGAGGCCACGGCTGGCGCCGGTGACGATGGCCGTCTGCCCGCTGAGATTGAAGAGCGGCCCGGTCATCGGGTTCGGCCCGGCTCTCTTGGATCGAGAACGACTTTCATCAGGTTGGGCTCATGCGCGTAAAGGCGTTCGAACCACTCGGGCCCATCGCGCAGCGGCGCAACCGCCGAAATCATTGGCGCGACCTTGATCTTTCCGCTGGAAACCAGTTCCATTGCTTCAGGATATTCTCCGGCTGACGCGCACGATCCCTGCAGGCGAATCTGCCGGGTCACGACCTTCTGCAGCGGAAGCGGGACCTGCGATGCAATGTTGCCGATCAGCGTAACCGTGCCTCCCTTGCGCACGCAGTCGATTGCGGCGGTCACGGTCTCATCGCGGCCAACCGCTTCGAGCACAACGTCGACCCCAAGGCCGTTGGTCAGGCGAAGGACTTCGCGGATTAGGTCTTCCCGGGTGGCAAGCAGCGTTTCCGTCGCGCCAAGCGTCGCCGCGAGTTTCAGCCGCGTCTCGTCCACATCCGCGACAAGAACACGCGAGCAGCCAGCCACGCGAGCGGCCTGCAGCACCAGCAGACCGATCATGCCGGCCCCTATGACAAGCGCGGTTGCGCCGGATTCAATCCGCGAGAGCTTGACTGCATGCAGCGCGACCGATACCGCTTCGAGCATGGCCGCATCGGCGAACGACAAAGGCGGAGGCAACTTGTACACGATGTATTCCGGAACGCAAATGTACTCGGCGAAGGCGCCCGCCCTGCGGTATTCGCCGCAGGAAACGCCGACGACCTGGCGATTCTCACAGAGGTTGATCTGGCCGCGCAGGCAGAATTCGCAGCTGGCACAGTAGACCGTCGAGTCGAAGGTAACGCGGTCGCCCGGCGCAACGGCATCCACCTCCGCCCCCACCGCGACCACGATTCCGGCCGCCTCGTGTCCCATCACGATAGGCGGGATCCGCCGGCCAGTCGAGCCGTCGTAGCCGTGGACGTCGCTGCCGCAGATACCGCATGCGGCCACCTGAATCAAAACGTCGCCGGGGCCGCACCCTGGAGTGGGCACGTCTTCGATCTTCAATTGCCTGTAGCCGGACAAAACCAATGCGTTCATAACCGAAGTCGCGAAGCTCATCCAATGATACGACCGCTCTCAGCCAACGGACCGGTGTGCTGTTTGTTAGGCGGGCGGCAACAATGCGCGCACCACTTCGCCGGCCTCGCCTCGCTCCGAGCGCACAGCGATAGCAGTCTCCATCATTTTTGCCAGTGTGGCCATGACGCGGGCGGGCGTGCGCTGTACCGGGATGGTGTGCCGAAGCATCTCGAGGACCGCCATGCCCGGGGACACTGGCTCGGGGCTCCAACGACCGGACGCCCGGTATTCCGTAAGCACGACGTGGGAGACCGGCAGAGGCGAAGTGCCGGCGCGGCCGTTGAAATGTTCGACTGCGACGGCGGTTTGCTCCGTGCCGCCAACTTGCCGCATCTGCAAATCGCGCGGGTATGGATGCACCAGGCCATTCTCGTCGAGCACAGCGTACTCGTCGGAGTAGTAGGCGGCTCCGGCACGCACCAGTTCGGCAACCAGCGTCGTTTTGCCCGCAAAGCTGGTTCCGGGCATAACCAAAGCGCGACCCTGCCAGCCCACCACGCCGGCATGCATGAAGACGCGGCCGGGCGCATAGTTGGCAACGTGGACCATCAGGTCGCGAGCAAGCTGGTCCAGGACCGGCTGCAGCTCCGCATGTTCGGCAACGATGTCATCGTCGACAGCGAGGCGAAAGCCGCTGCTTGCCTGCGGGCCGCGCAGGGTGAATTGCCGGGTCGCTGCGGCCGAGGACCCACAGACTTGAGCGCCGAGTGGCGTGCACGCGAGCATTCGCGCCAGCAGGGAGTCGGAGTCCGCGGTCAACTGAAACGGGACCCCGAAGCAAGCGCATTCGAGCGAGTGGAGGCGGGCGATCATGGCTGAACCGGCGGACCCAGCAGCGGCGTTTTGATAGGAGCGGCGAGTCCGACGAATTGACTGATTGTATTCCCCTTGCTCGACGCGTTTGAGAGCCAGAGATTGCCGCTGGCGTCGACTGCCAATCCGTATGGCTCCTTGAGAGGCGCATCGAGCCCATAGCCATAGGAAGGAGAGAGAATGGCGGCTGTGGAGCCGGACAACTCGACCAGTGAATTGCCGTAATAATCCGCTGCCCACACGTTGCCGGCGCCATCGACCGCAATCCCTCGCGGACCGGCATTGCCGCCCAAGAGGGTCACACGGTTCACCACCGCGCCCAGCGAAGTAAGTTCGACGACCGCCGAGCCGTCGTAGTCCGCGACCCAGACATTGCCCGTCCCGTCGATCGCGATTCCTTCCGGATCGGTGCAGCAGGTGAAGCTGCTCACTGCGTCTGCCGGGGTCACCCGCACCACTTCCCTTTGCGCCGCGAACCACGCATTGTGGCTTGCGTCCAGCGCAACCGCGGAGGTAAATGGAAGCGCGGAGGCCGCGTAGCTGCCCGAGATCGGGGAACCGTTGTTGGCAAGCAGCGTTGCCGACGAGCTTTCGTTGTCGGCGATCCAGATGACCCCATCGCTGTCCGCCGCCACAGCCACCGGAGTGTAGATGCCGCCGCCGATGTAGCCGTATCCGGAGAGTTCCACTCCGGCCGAGGAGAACTTGCTGACACTTCCGGCATTGCCGTTCCCGGCGCCGTTTACGCTCTGATTGTTCGTAACCCATACGTTGTCGAAACCGTCGATGGCGATGCCGTAGGACTGGTTCAGGCCGGCGCCGGGAATGCCGCCCGCGGACGCGGGCACGCCCGCAGGCGAGAACTTGGAGACTGCGCCGCCGAAGTAATTTGCGACGAGGACATTCCCGCCGGAGTCGATGGCGAGCGAACCGGGAGTGTCGAGGCCGCCGCACGCCGGAGTGCAGTTGCCGTAGGTGATCGACATGGTCCAGTCATTGGGTTGCGTGGTGAGCACCGGCTGAAAAGGCCCTTGCGGCGCGCCCGCGTTGAAGACTGCTGCAACGTTGCTGCCGGGTTGACGCACAATGTTGAGCGCCGCATCGAGCGTATTGGCGGGGGCGCCCTGAGAGGTGGTTGCGGCGGCAAACAACGGAGCGCAGGCGGAGCCGCCATCCGAGTTGACGCAGACCGCGAGAACATCCGCCAACGTGTAGAGCTTCGCCGTCTCGGTGACGGCGCCGGGCGGCAAAGCGGATCCGGGCGCGAGACCTGTGCCGGCATCTGCCAGGTTGTTCGCCACCGCGAAGGCATTTGCCAGGCCCGTGGCGTTGGTCGAGGTCGATCCGACCATGGCGCCGGGGCCAAGGAACTGCGATAGGGCCCAGGCGGAGGCGACGGTAGTGGCCTCGTTGATTTCGACGCTGGTGGAATCTGTCAGACCGCCGCAGTTGCCAAGGGCAGCCATCATCACCAGCGCGGAGTTGTCGACGGCGGGCGTAAGACCCGGATTGCCGCCGCGTGCCACAAGGTAAACCTGGGTGGCTGCGGTGGGGCACATATAATCGCCCGTGATAGTGAAGAAGCCGGATGCATCCGTAGTCACGGTGTTGGGCGCGAGCAGGTTGACCGCTCCCACGCCGGTTCCGGCGGAACCAGAGGAATAGAGCATGATCGATGCACCGCTGACGGGCTGCTGCCCACCATGGACTCGCCCGTGCAATGCGGCCCCTCTCTGACCGGAGGACGGCAACGAATTCGACAGATCGCAGCCGGACAAAAGCATGAGGACCAGGGAAAGCGCTAGAGCGGTTTCACAATTTATGTGGCCTTGGCAAAGGCCGTGCAAGACGGCTTTTTTTGATGGAAGACCGCGCCGGCGTTCTTGGCGGCGGACGTACCGATTGTGAAGCCGCTGTAACGCATTGGCTGCTCTGCATTGCTTGCAGTCAGCCCCGGGCCCGATGGAAGAGAAGCGCTTCATGTCATTCCACCACGTCGCTATTGAGGCGGCACCGCAACGACGCGCCGCCTTTTCGCCTGGCTCGCCGAGCAGTCGACGCAGCCGTTATACGCCTGCGCGGCGGTGGGAGCGACGATGGCAGAGACGATCGGAAGCAGCATGGCGCCGCCGGCGCCAAGCCTCTGCAGCATGACTCGGCGGGAGACTGTGTGCTCCAGTTTGGCGACTGCGGCAGGCTCGACCAGGCCGTCTCTTTGCAACTCTTCAAGGGCAAGCAACACCAACTCTTCGCTTACCGGAGTCTTGAGTTGAACCGACGCCTCGACGGCGATCTGAGCGATGGAACGCGCTCCATTCGCAAGATGCCACACGACCGAAGAACTCTGATTCAGGCAAAAGGCAAGGTGACGGCGGTCGTCATACACGAGGGTCTCTGTCCCGATCGGCTGGGTCGAGAGGTGCTCCCAAATCCGGCAAGGTGCGTCGCGATGTGTCATGGCCTCTGTCCTTTCTCTCACGACGGTTACAACTACTTCGGTGTCGCCGCGACGCTGACCGGCGCGCTGGCTCCCGCACCCGAAAACGGCGAACCGGACAGTGCACTGCCGCTGCCGGTGAAGACGCTGACGGGATTCGCTCCGGAGTTGGCAACCCAGATGTTGCCCGAGCCATCGATTGCGATGCCTGCGGGTGTGCTGAGACCGTTGCCTGTGTAGACGGTACCGCTGGACCCAGTGGAATTCAGCTCGGTGATGCTGTTGTTGCCTGCGTTTGCGACCCAGGCGTTTCCGCTGGTGTCGATGGCGATGGCTGACGGGCTGCTGAAGCCCCCGGCGGTGAAGCCGGTGCCCGAGACCGCGACCCCGGCCGGATTCAGCTTGGTCACGCTGGAGTTGCCGTGGTTGGTCACCCATACCGCGCCCGTCGCATCGGTCGCGACCGACGTCGGCGCATTCAGGCCGCCGCCAGTGTAGGTGATCGCAATAGTCCAGTCGTTGGGCGGCGAATTGACGTCCAGCGCCGGCTGGAATACTGGAGAGGCAGAGCGCAGCTTGTTCAGATTTGCGACACTGCGCCCGGGGGATTGCGCAATATTCATCACGGCGGTGACGGTGTCCGTGGGGTAGACTGTGCCGGCGGCGTTGGGCGCGTACTCGAAGAGACTGCCGCAGCCGCTGCCGTCGCCCTCCGTGCCGCCGCCGGAGTTGATGCACTGCTCGAGGATGTCGGCGAGGGTATTGATCTCGGTCGTCGGCAGGATCGCACCGTTCGGCAGCGCCGACCCTGGAGTGGTTCCGTTCGCTGTGTTCACCAGTTCGTTGATTGCGGCAAAAGCGTTGGCAAGCCCCGTTGCATTGGTGGCGCTGCTGCCGATGTTGGCGATCCCGGTCATAAAAGGCGCAAGCGCCCAGACGCTCGCGACCGTGGTCAGTTCGTTGACGTTAATGAAGTTGTTGAGATCGGTCCCGCCGCAGGTACCCAGACCGACCATCAGGGCCAGGTTGTTGTTGGTCACTGCCGGCAAACTCATGGTGGCTGCGATCGGCTGTCCGCCTGTGCCCACAAGATAGACCTGAGAACCAGCCGTGCAGCTGTAGCTGGGCAGGTTGAAGTTGCCAGCCGGCGTGGTCTGAACAGTGGGGCCAAGCTTGGTCGCGGCCGAGCCGTAACCGCTCGTGCCCGCCTGGTAGAGTTGCAGCGTCACGCCAGCGACTGGCTGCTGGCCGCCCATGACGATTCCGCGGGCAGGGGCCACTGTGACCGCGGCGGGTTCGCTCGCACTGGACGACACGCCGGCGCCGCACCCGCTGAGGCCAAGCGCCGCGAGTGTCGCGCCCGCAATAACTAGGGAACTAAACCAAAGTTGACGCATCATGGCTTCACTCCTGGCCCACTTGCGGCTCCGGTGGCAAGGGGCACGACCGGCGCTGCCACCCCCAGTATTCTGGTGACTGTGTTCGCAGTGTTGCTTGGAATCCAGACGTTGCCCGAGATGTCGATGGCGATTTCGGCAGGCTTGCTTCCAAGGCCGGAGTAACCGGTCGCGGGAGATACCGCCGCTCCCGTGTTGCTGAGAACGCTGACCGTGCCGGCGGAGTTGGCAATCCATATCTGACCGGAGCCGTCGACCGCGATGGCCAACGGACTGGAGATGCCGCCCCCCTGGAATGGCGACCCCGTGGCGACATTGGCCTGGCGCGTGAATTCGGCGACGTCGCCGTTGGCAGCGACCCATAGATTGCCAGAGGCGTCAAAGGCCAGGCTGAGCGGGTCCACGATGGGGCCGGGGCCGGAGAAGCCGCCGGTGATCGGGGCCCCGGTCAGGTCGAAGACGCCGAAGCCGCCAGCGCCGTTGCCGAACCATACGCTGCCCGCGATGACCGAGAAGCTGGCGTTCTGCGTGCCGGCCGCATAACTCCCGCTTGCGGCCTGCGACGCCATCAACGTCACGGTGCCCGCCGCGCCAGTCAGAGTCACCGAGTTGCCCGAGATCGTCGCCGGCCCGCTCACCACCGAATAGGTGATGGCTCCCGACGAATTCGAACTCGCAGATACCGTGAACGGCAAATCCATGGTGTGATGAATCGGCACGGAGAACGTAATGGTCGGCCCCGGCATCACGTTGAGGTTGTTGCTGCCGGACGCCGTTGCATAGTTGACGTCGGCAACCGAGGTTGCCGTCAGGGTGTGGGTCCCGGCGGACAGGGCCGACGTGTTGTAGCCGGTGTAGGTGCAGGTGAGCGGGCTCGATGAACCAGTGCAGGTCGCGGTAACCGGGGTACCGGAATCCACCTTGAAGGTGAGCCCTCCGGTCGGCGCTACGCCACTGCCAACGTAGGAGACGGTCGCCGAGAAGTTCGCGGTTGCAGTCCCGACCCCGATGGTTACCGGGGCGGCAGCCACAGTTGGAGTCTGTTTGTTGACAGTCAATCCGGTGGTGCCCGAACCGCTGACATAGTTCTCGTTCGTGGTCAGGTAGGCTCCGGTAATGGTGTAGCTGCCCGCCGCCAGATTGCCGGGAGGAGTATAAGACTGGGTCGCGGTCTCCGTGCAAGCCCCGCTGCTGGAGCAGCCCGTCGTGCAAGGCAAGCCGCCCGAGCAGCCCGTCTGAACCAGCGCGTCATTGCCGATCGTCGAAATCGTCGGCGATCCGGAGAAGGTGACCGATCCGGTGGGGAAGCTGCCCGAGGTGGGGTAGCTCCCTGAGCCCGCAACCGTCGCCGTGTAGGTAATGGCCGAGGGCGATCCATAAGTGTAGGAGGCGGCGGTGGCCGTGACCGTGACCGCCGGCGTGAAGGAGATGCCGCCGGCGGCAGCGGTCTGCCAATTGTTCACCAGGTTCGCAATATTGACTGAACCTATGCCGGTCGCCAGGTCGAAGCCCTGCGCTGCCGGATACGCGACCTGCGCAGAGGTCGTGCTGGTCGAAAGAATGCCGTCGTTCCCACTCTCGGTGTAGCAGTTGTTTGAGCCCTTACTGCAAGCCTGCGAGTTGTTGCCCGTTTGAATGTCGTAGAAGATACAGGTGCTGGCCGGAACCGTGGATGTTGTTCCCACGTTGCTGGAGGCGCCGCTGCCATCGCAGGTACTGCCCGCCGTGTAGCTGGTGGTTCCCAACTCCACTCCGGCCATGCTGTACAGCACGAAGTTCGGCTGGCCAAGCCGTTCGCCGGTCTTCTGCGCGACCAACGCAAATATGCCTGCCAACTGCGGAGCGACGAACGACGTTCCGCCGGCCTGCTGCAGACCGCCAGCGTCCGACTGATAGTAGTCGAGCGCATGGGACCAAATGCCATTCGCGGCAAACAGGGAGAGGTCCGGAAGCAACCGGTTGGTGTAGGTGCTGATGGGAGCGACGTTCAGGCCATAGACGGTACCGTTCTGCCAGGTCGGCCGCGCCTCCCAGATGCTCACTCCTCCGCCTCCCCCGGTTGGTGTCAGGAAATCGGGCCCATAGACGGGGTCGTCGCAAAGCGCATTCGGGTCGGGGTTCGATCTTTCATAGTCGTAACTGAGCAGGGAGCTGGCGCAGGTATCGTTCCATGTGGTCTCGGGAACGTAACTGAGAGCGGAGGAGTAGTCGGCGCCATTTGAATGGCTCCAGTAGTTGGAGATGCCAAATGAGCTATCGCCTTCCACTTGGTTGTAGGTATCCTGAAAGTCGGTGCCGCCGGCGGCAACGTCATACGGCGACGAAGCAAGGCCGTTTACCGCCAGACCGTGCGACACAATGGTTATCCCGTTGCCCTGGTCGGCCGTGTTGGCCGAGCCGACGTCGCCCGAGGAGACTACCACCGTCTGCCCCTGGGCAGTTGCCTGCTCCCAGAGATTGGAGAAGAGTACGGTCCCGCCTTCGTCACCGACCTCCGTAGACCCATACGAAAGGCTAATTGTGGTAGCAAGGTTGTTGTCGACTACCACCTCAGCCGAAATGTAGACCGTACTGCAGCTCTCAAACAGAAGGGTCGCCCTGGGGGCCGCGGTGCCGGCCCACTCGGTATCCAACACCGCTTCATCCTCGTCGGAACCAGTGCCCGGATCGCTGCAGATCCCCGCCCCTGCGTCGTGCATGACGGTGAGGCTGGGTGTATTCGGAGTCACGCCCATCAGTGTCCGGAAGGCGGTCACGTCGCCGGTGTTGATGTCGGAATCTTCAAGCAGTGCAATGGTGGTCCCCGAGCCGGTCGGCGTTCCCGCATGGATCAGGGGCAATTCGTTGTAGATGGTGTAAAAGTCCTGTGCCCCGACATAATATGCGCCTCCTTCACTGTCGTTCGGCTTGGCGGTTGACGCCGGTCTGCCGGGCGCCTGGGCTGCCGATCGTACGGGTACAACCAGCGGATGCGGCGTGATATCGCCGATGGGAACAAAGCTGACGACCAGCGGCGCCAGCGCCTCCGGCAACTGCGCCTCGGTCACCGCTCCGTATCGCACCTCGCCCGTGGCCAGGCGCAGGTTGTGAATCTGTGCACGGAGGCTTTGCTGCACCTGCCCCACCGTTCCGCTGAAGTCGACCCACATGCCGCTCTTACCCACGGAGTTGACCGTGAAGCCCTCCGACTGCAGGTAGCCGGTGAGGGTTGCGATGTCGGAGGCGGACGGGCCGAACTCCGCCCCGATCGTCTCGGGCGTCAGCCAATGGCGATAGCTGGGATCGGCGGCCTGGTGCAGCGCGATCACTTCGGCGTCGAACGCCGCCTGGCGTTCTTGCGGACGCTGCAATACAAGCTGCATGTGCTCCAAAGGCGCGGACGGATCGCGAGCCCCGAGATCCTGCGCGGCTGCCGCTTCGCGATGGACGGCGCCGGCGATCGTGACCGTGCGGCCGCGATCGATGGCTTGGGTGATCAGCGATCGCGGAGCGGTGCGGAACTCGGGACGGATCTGGGAGGTAGCAGTCTGCGCCGCCGCGGGCACAAGCAAGGCCAGAGCTGTCCCCACCCCCAGCGCGGCGCCTCTCCAGGCGCTTGGGAACCCTGCGCTCGGTGAAGATCGCTCGCTGGCAGAGGTGTGGCTCTTGGCGCCAGACGGGAAAAAAAGGCGTTCATGCGCTGCAAAGGGCATCATAAGGAACTACCGGGCGATCATGAAATCAAAGAGTAAATGGGCCTTGAAATTGATAGTGCGGTATTTCCCGTTGCGAGTCCCGGCGAGGCGCAGTCCAACGGCAAAAGGATTCTGCATTCTCCGGGCAGAGCATGGAACTGGCTAGATTGTATTCGGTAAGACGCCGGCTGTATATCCGTACTGAATATAGAGCGTGGCGAGCCTTTCCGTTGGATGCGAGAATGCCGAATTCGGGTTACCTGGCCCTTATCGGCTGCCTTAGGTAAAGATTCAGTCCGCGACCCGCTAAAAACCGCGCCGCTGCGCAGGAGACGCACCATAGGGCGGGCTCAGGGAGCTGCCGGAGGGCCGATCAACGGCGTCCGGACGGGCGGGGCCAGGCCGACGAACTGCGTCAGGACGTTGCTGCCGAAGTTGCTGATCCAGACATTGCCGCTTGCATCGACCGCGATCGCATATGCTTCCAGCAGCTTCGCGTCTGCCCCGAGTCCGCCTGACGGAGAGAGCACCGCGCCCGGCGTTGCGCTGCTGGCCCCCGCCAACTCGGTGAGGAACGAAACCCGGTAATTCGCGACCCACGCATTGCCCGCGCCGTCGATGGCAATTCCCTCGGGATGGTCGATACCGCCGCCCGTGTAGCCACCCTTGGAGAGATCGGCGCCCGAGCTTGAGAGCTCGCTGACGCTATTGCCGTAGTAATTGGCGACCCACACGTTTCCGAGCTGATCGATGGCCAGGCCGGAGGGGCCGTCGCCGCAAGGGTAGTTGGTAAACAGTGACCCGTCCGGCGACACCTTGGTTACAACAGGAGGGCTTCCGGCCGGAGGGCTCTGGTCCGCAACCCAGACGTTGTGGCTTGCATCGATTGCAACCGCGTCCGGGAACGCCAGCAGGGGCGATGTGTAGCCCGCCGAACCGGACAGCGCCACGCCGGAACTTGAGAGATGCGTCAGATGCGAGTTGCCATAGTCCGCTAGCCAGGCGCTTCCGTCCGTATCGATGGCGACGGCAATGGGGTAGTCGAGCCCGCCGGACGTAAAGCCTCCGCTGCCGGCAACGGATACGCCGCTGGAATTGAACACGCTGACGCTATTCCCTGGGTAACCGGGGTTGGGCTCGTTGGGAATCCAGGCATCGCCATTCGCATCGACCGCAAGTCCATACGAGGCGCTCAGCCCGGACCCGGTGATTCCCTTCGGCAGAAGGGGTATGCCCAGGGGAGAAAAAAGAGAGGCCTCATTGAAGTAGCTGGCCACCCACACATCTCCCGCTCCGTCGATTCCGAGGCCCGAGGGCGAACTCATCCCGCCGCCCGTGTAGTTCACAAACAGCGTCCAGTCGGTTGGCGCGGCCGCAAGCACCGGGCCGAAGGCGGTGCTTCCAGCCGACAATGTGTACAGCTCCGCAACATTGACTGCGGGGTTGCGGGTTAGGTTGAGGGCTGCATCCAGCGTGTTGGTTGGTGCGGCGCCACCGGCCGGCGTGGTAGCGGAGAAGAGTGCGGTGCATGCGCTTCCGCTTGCCGTGGAAGCGACGCACCCATTCAGCAGGTTTGCGACCGAATCGATTCTCGGCGCCGGTGAAGTCCCATTCGCGGCGAAACCGGGCCCCGGACTGGTGCCCGCGGAAACGCTCGCCAGCGCGGACGCCGTTTGCACCGCGTTCGCCAAACCCGTACTATTCGTGGCGCTGGCGCCCAGGTTCGCGCCCGCGGAAAGAAACTGCGAGAGCGCATACACCGCGGCAACGGTGGTGACTTCATTCACCACAATCTGGCTTGACGCGACCGATTGATCGCAGGGTCCGAGCGCCGTCATCAGTACGGCCGCGCTGTTCGCCGAGGCCGCCGCGGCTCCCGGCCTGCCGCCCCGCGCAACTACATAGAGCTGCGATGCAGCCAATGGGCAGTAATAGCCGGCCGGCACCGTAAAGTCCCCATTGGCGTCAGCGGTGAGCGCAGCGGCGAGAAGCGGCGTTCCGGTTGAGCCGTTGCCGCTCGTACCCGCGGCATATAGCTGCACCGCCGCGCCGATCAGAGGCTGCTTGCCTGCCATCGCCTTGCCGCTGAAAGTCACTCCAGGGTAGCTCTCCGGAGGCGGAGTTTCGATGAGGGGGACAACGCTGGAGCCGCAACCGGCAAGCCCGCACGCCAACAGACTCGCCGTGAAGATCGAGGCAGCCAGCGCCGTGAGCGAGCGAGGAGAGGAGCGATGCATGGTTGAGTTCCAGATTAATAGACAGCCCTTAGGGTCGGAAAAGCCCGTCGAACCCGGCGGCACCGGTTTCGATTGACGCGCGCGCTCTGGAATCTGGAGGGGCGGGCGTACGTTGGGCTCATCAGACTATTCAGAGCTGAGTGTACCTCGACCTAGCGGTTGGATGAGTTGCGGCGAGCCTTCAACCGTGTGCGGACGGTGGAGAGGAGCGCGCCCGCCGAACCGACGAGGGCCAGGACAACCGTGGGATTCTCTGGAGAATCGGCGCAGCCGCTCTGGGCATGCAAGGGAACGGCGACCAGGAGCAGAGCCACACACCAAAGGGACCGCAGCAGCGTTTTGTTCATAATCACCCTCGCGCACAACCTCGATGGAAACCCACGTCCCGAGCATACATCTGTCCCACCCCGGTCATCCACCCCAATAAGTTGTAGGTGACCTGAAGGCGGCGCCTGCCCCCTGGATGGCGGCCCGCCAGTCCCAATTCCGCGCCTTCTCTCGCGCTTCGCAATTGTGCGTGATCCCGTTCCCGATGCGATGTGATGGCGGACACATCTTCCCCACGCAACTGCGGAGTAGCGTCACAAAAGTCATCGGTGACGCGCATGGGGCCCTGCACCTGGGCTGGTCTTGTGACCCCTAAACCTCTTGCCGGTGAGCGCACGAACAGCGAGGTCGGCATGGGTCAATCGATTTGGCAATCAATGGAACAGAAGGGCTACAGCCGCAGGGACTTTCTCCAGTTCTGCGCTGCAGCCGCAACCGTAGCCGGGTTTGGCCGCAGCGGCGTGGCCCAAGTTGCATCGGCCTTCGAGAAACAGGAGAAGCCGGCCGTAGTGTGGCTGCACTTCCAGGAGTGCACCTGCTGCAGCGAATCGTTTCTGCGGGCTTCGCACCCCGTCGTTCTCGATGTGCTGATGGACGTGCTCTCACTGAATTACACCGAGACGCTGCAGGCCGCCGCGGGATTCCAGGCGGAAAAGTGCCTGTACGACACCATCCGCGACCACAAGGGCAAGTACATTGTGCTGGTGGAAGGCGCGGTCCCGCTGGGCGAGGACGGCGTTTACTGCATGATCGGCGGCAAGACCGCCGAATCGATCTTGCAGACGGTCGCCGCCGATGCGGCTGCCGTGGTGGCGTGGGGCAGCTGTGCCAGCAACGGATGCGTCCAGGCGGCCAAGCCCAACCCGACCGGCGCGACGCCCATCCACAAGCTGGTGGACAAGCCCGTCATCAATGTTCCCGGTTGCCCGCCGATCGCCGACGTGATGATGGGCGTCGTGACCCACCTGCTGGTGCTGGGCCAGGTCCCGGCGCTGGACAACCAGGGGCGGCCCAAGGAGTTTTACGGCCGGCGCGTGCACGACACCTGCTACCGCAGGCCGAACTACGACGCGGGCTTGTTCGTCGAGGCATGGGACGACGAGAACGCGCGCAAGGGCTATTGCCTCTATAAGATGGGCTGCAAAGGCCCCGTGACCTACAACGCCTGCTCGGTGGTGAAGTGGAACGAGGGCACCAGTTATCCCATCCAGTCCGGCCACGGATGCATCGGTTGCAGCGAGGACGGCTTCTGGGACAACGGGCCGTTCTACCAGCATCTGCCGTCGTTCCCCGGGTTCGGCGTCGAGAGCACGGCAGACACCGTGGGCACGGCCGTCGGTCTGGTCACGCTGGCCGGAGTCGCCGCCCACGCCGTGGTCACCAACGTACGCAAGCGGAGCGTGATCGCGGAAGTGCACGCTGAAGATCAGAAGGAGCTGTAAACCATGGCACGAGTCGTCGTCGATCCGGTAACTCGCATTGAAGGCCATCTGCGCATCGAGGCAGTGGTGGAAAACGGCGTCATCACCGACGCATTCAGCGCCGGCACCATGGTGCGCGGCCTGGAGAAGATCCTGATTGGCCGCGATCCACGCGACGCCTGGGCCATCACCGAGCGCGTCTGCGGCGTCTGCACCACCGTGCATGCCCTGACCAGCGTGCGCGCCGTGGAGAGCGCGCTCGGCATCGCCATCCCTCCCACCGCCGAGATCATCCGCAATATCATGATGACCACGCAGTATGTGCAGGACCACGTCGTGCACTTCTATCACCTGCACGCGCTGGACTGGGTGGACATCGTCAACGCTCTGAAGGCCGATCCGAAGAAGGCGGCGGAGCTGGCGCAGTCGTTCTCCAAGTGGGACAAGAACACGCCCGCGTACTTCACTGACGTCCAGAACAAGATCAAGTCGTTCGCGGCCAATGGGCTCGGCATCTTCGCCAACGGCTACTGGGGGCACCCGGCTTACGTCCTGCCGCCGGAGGTCAACCTGATCGCCGTGGCGCATTATCTCGACGCGCTGGAGTGGCAGAAGGAGATCGTCAAGATCCACGCGGTGTTTGGCGGCAAGAACCCGCATCCGAACTACCTGGTCGGCGGCGTTCCGTGCTCCATCAACATGAATGAAGTGGCCGCCATCAACTCCGAGCGGCTGAACCTGGTCTCGAAGCTCATTGCGCAAGCCGACGAATTCGTGAATGAAGTGTACATACCGGATGTGCTTGCGGTCGCCTCGTTTTACAAGGACTGGGCCGGCCACGGCGGCGGCCTGACCAACTACCTCAGCTATGGCGAGTTCCCGACCAAGGGCTACAGCCAGGTGGATTCGTTCAAATATCCTCGCGGCGTAGTGCTCGGCCGCGACCTCAGCACGGTTCACCCGGTCAACGCCACCGACACCCAGGAGATCAAGGAGTACATCGCGCACTCCTGGTACAGCTACGACGGCGGAGACCAGGAAGGCATCCATCCCTGGGCCGGCGAAACCAATCTGAAATACACCGGCCCCAAGCCGCCCTTCGAATCGCTCGAAGGCTTCGAGAAGTATTCGTTCCTGAAGACCCCGCGCTGGAAGGAACAGGCGATGGAAGTGGGTCCGCTGGCCCGGCTGATCGTCGCCTACGCGTCCGGACACAGCGATGTGAAGGAGCTGGTGGGCGCGACGCTGGGCAAGCTCGGCGTGCCGGTGGGAGCGCTCTATTCCACGCTGGGCCGGGTCGCAGCCCGCGCTCTAGATGCCGCGCTGGCCATGGGCTGGCTGAAGGAGTTCTTCGGCGAGCTGATGGCCCAGGTGAAGATCAACGAGGTGTCCACCTTCAACGGCCAGCTGTGGGAGCCGCGTACCTGGCCGGCGGATGCGGAGGGAGTGGGCCTCACCGAAGCCCCTCGCGGCGCGCTTGCCCACTACATCAAGATCCACAACGGGGCCATTGCGAACTACCAGTTGGTGGTGCCGACGACCTGGAACGGTTCGCCGCGCGACGCCAAGCAGCAGCGCTCATCCTTTGAGCAGGCCCTGATCGGCACTCCGGTGGCGAAACTCGATGAGCCCGTCGAAATTCTCCGCACCATCCATTCCTTTGACCCGTGCCTGGCCTGCGCCGTGCATCTGTACGATCCGCAGGGACGGCACCTCCACCAAGTCTCGTTCGAGTGATTGCCATGGGAACTCCAGTTGTCGACACCACCAGTTTGCCGCCGGCCGCGCTCGATCAGCCGGTAGAGTATCGGCGGGTTTATGTGTGGCAGTTGCCGGTGCGTCTCTATCACGGGATCAACGCCGTCTGCCTGGTTGGTCTTTGCGTCACCGGCTACATGATCGGCTTGCCGCTGAAAGTCTTCCAGACGCCGGAAGCCTATCAGCAATACTGGTTCGGGTGGGTGCGGTTCATCCACTTCGCCTGCGCCTTTGTCTGGGTATTCAACTTCGCGGCGCGCATCTACTGGGGATTCGTCGGCAACAAGTACGCCAGTTGGGCCTCCTTCTTCCCGTTGAAGAAATCGCAGCGGCAGGAGATCGTGGATGTGATCAAGGCGGACGTGCTGGAGACCAAGCTGCACGGGCCGATCTCTACCGGGCACAATGCGCTGGCCGGCCTGATCTACTTCTTCACCTTCCTGGCGTTCCTCTTCCAGACCATCACTGGATTTGCGTTGTATTCCAACATGAGCACCTCGCGGCTGCCGGCGATGTTCACCTGGATCGTGCCCCTGATGGGCGGCGAGTTCCAGGTCCGTTTCTGGCACCACCTGTTCCTGTGGTTCTTCGTGACGTTTGTCATCGTCCACGTGTATCTTGCCTTCTATCACGACTACATCGAGGGGCGCGGAACCATCTCCTCGATCGTGGGCGGATGGAAGTTCGAGCGGGAGAAACGTGACAAGTAAGGGCACAAAGACGCTGGTGCTTGGGCTCGGCAACATCCTGATGGGCGACGAGGGTGTCGGCGTGCACGTTCTGCGCGCCCTGGAAAAGCACCCGCTTCCGCCCGGCGTCGAATGCCTCGACGGCGGCACGGGAGGCTTCATCCTGCTGGAGCCGATGCAATCCGCCGATCGCATTGTGATGATCGACGCGGCCGCCGATGGCAATCCGGTCGGCACCGTCACCCGCACCGTGCCACGCTTTTCACGCGACTATCCGCCGACCCTGACCGCCCACGATGTGGGCATCAAAGACCTCCTCGACCTGTTCCACATGCTGGAGGATGAGGGCCGCGAGGTCACCCTCTATGCCATCACCATCGACCCGCACCAGCCGATCTCGCTGAGCCTCTCGCCTGAAATAGCCAGCGCTGCGGATGTAGCCATTTACCAGATCCTGGCAGAGCTGGCGCCGTCTCAAGCCGCGGCTTGACGTTTATGGTCGCTGCCCACGCGGCGGATGGGTTTATCATCCTCATTGCATGGAAGCGGCAGGAAAGCTTGAACGGCTGTGGATCGACGCGCAGGAGTGGGGCCTGGGGTGGATGGACCGTCTGCGCCGGCAGGCGGGACGCGCAGCGGCGACGGCTCCCCACCTGGCCACGGGCCTGCTGGGCGAACGGGCGGCGCTGTTTGAGCTGAGCCGGCGCGGATACATCGTGGTGGCGCGGCGCTGGACCAGCGCCCGGGTGCGCGGTGATGTGGACCTGATCGGCTGGGACGGCGAACGGCTCTGCTTCGTCGAGGTGAAGACGCGGAGCGTGCGGGACATGACTCCAGCGGAATCCGCCGTGGACGAGGGCAAGCGGCGGATGCTGCGCGGGCTGGCCCGAGCGTACCTGCGGACGTTTCCCGAATCCGAGCGGAGGTCGATCCCGGTGCGGTTCGATGTGGTCTCGGTGTACCTGATCGACGGCTCGGCGGAGTTCGAGGTATTCCAAGGCGCGTTCGGCTGGCACTGAGGAATGCCTTCGCCTGAGGGCACTTGGAAAGCAACTTCGGTGTCTAATAAAGAGTTGTACCGGTAGGGAGGATGACGGCAATGACGCTGCTGAATGCACCGGAGTTCGATGAGAAAAAGGAAGCTCGCAAGAACAACATCCTGATCGGTTCGGGCATTCTGATTGCGGCGATCGTTGTGCTTGCGGTCGCCGGGTTTCTGATGGGGCATGGATGGCTCTTCACGAACCTTCCGGTGGAGCACAAGGTTGGGACCTTCCTTTCGGCGCTGCAGGCGCGGGATTACTCGAAGGCGTACGGCATCTTCTACAACGACCCGGCCTGGCAGCAGCATCCGGACAAGTACAAGGATTATCCGCTCGAGCGCTTCACGGAAGACTTTACGACCGAGAGCGACTGGAAGGGGCCGGTCAAGTCGTTCCATATCGGATGCTCGAAGCGAGGCAACACCGGGACGGCGGTTGCGGTAAAGATCAACGGCACAAACGACCTGACGTTGAACTATCTCCGCTCCGATGGCACGCTGGCGTTTTTCCCGTTTGAGCTCTCCTGTGGCTTGTGATCCTCCTCTCTATTCCGCAGCGCCCATGGCGTCGCGGCGGATGGCTTGCAGCTCGGGCAGGATGCGGCCGAGTGGCGCAGGCTGGGCGTCCGCGGCGCCGAGCGCGAAGTAGGCGTCGCGGAAGAGCGGGAACAGGCGGTCGTAGCACGCGGCTTCGGAAGGTTCGGGCAGGAACGTCTTGAAGGGCGGGCAGAGCGCGTCCTGGGCTTCTTCAATGGACTTGAAGTCGCCGGCCGCGAGGAACGCGATGATGACCGAGCCCAGCGAGGTAACGTCGCCCTCCGGCACCAGCACCGGCTTGCGCAGGACGTTGGCGTAGATCTGGTTCAGCTTGGCGTTCTTCTTGGGGATGCCTCCGCCATTGATGACGCGGTGGATGGGCGCTCCGTTCTCCTCCATGCGGTTGAAGATGATGCGGGTGTGCAGCGCGGAGCCTTCGACGGCGGCGTGAAGCTCGTCTGCGGCGGTGTGGTGCAGGTTCCAGCCGAAGGTGACGCCGCCGAGCGCGGGGTTGACCAGGACGGTGCGGTCGCCGTTGTCCCAGGTGAGGCGGAGCAGGCCGGTCTGGCCGGCGCGCAAGTGCGCGCCCTGCTCAGAGAGAGCGGCGACGGTGGCGCCAGCGCGCCGGGCGATGGCGGCGAAGACGTCGCCGACGGCGGACATGCCCGCCTCAATGCCGACCTGCTGCGGATCGACCGAACCGGGAACGACGCCGCAGACGCCCGGGACGAGGGTTTGTTTATCGCTGAGGCCGATGATGCAGGTGGAGGTGCCGATGACGTTGACCACGTCGCCGAGGCGGATATTGGCGCCGAGCGCGTCCCAGTGCGCGTCGAAGGCGCCGACCGGGATGGGGATGCCGGGGGCCAGGCCCAGGGCGTTGGCCCATTTTTCCGAGAGGTGGCCGGCGATCTTGTCCGACGTGTTGTAGTGGCCGGCGATCTTGTCGCGTACGCCGGCAAGAAGAGGGTCGACCGAGACCAGGAACTCCTCGGGCGGGAGGCCGCCCCACTTGGGGTTCCACATCCATTTGTGGCCCATGGCGCAGACGCTGCGGGCGATCTGGCTGGGGTCGGTGACGCCGCACAGCGTGGCGGCGACCATGTCGCAGTGCTCGAGCGCGGTGACGAACTTCGGGCGCAGCTCGGGGTTGTGGCGGAGCCAGTGGAGCAGCTTCGACCAGCCCCACTCCGACGAATACACGCCGCCGCACCAGTCGATTCCTTCGAACTTCGCGGCGTGGGCTGCGCGGGTGATTTCGGCGGCTTCGCCGGCGGCGCGATGGTCGCACCAGAGGTAGTATTCGCCGAGCGGAACCAGGTCCTTGCCGACGGGGATGACGCTGGAGCCGGTGGTGTCGAGCGCGATGGCTTTGATCTGCTTGCCGTCGATGCCAGCGGCGCGGACGGCCTGGTGCATGGCGCGGACGAGAGCGTCCATCTGGTCGTCGTGCGACTGCGTTTTGAGGAGCGGGTCGGTTACGGAGCTGTGCAGCGGATACTCGGCGGCTGCAGAGCCCAATTTGCCGCGTTCTTTATCGAAGATGGAGATGCGCACGCTCAGCGTGCCGAAGTCGACCCCTGCCACTACACTCACTTTGGTTCCTCTTTCATGGGTTCAATTGCTGCATCCGCATTCTAGCTGAGGCGGGCGGCGCAGGATAAGGCTGGGCGAGATGACAGGGTGCGGGAAGCTGAGAACACCCCCCTCCCCCCCATAGGATCTTGGGGGGAAGCGCAATGGAATGAGTGGGTTAGCATGGGGTTGATATCCGTACGCCGCTGATTCTACAGGGGTTACCGCTAAGATAGACAGAATCAGTGACTTAGCTGGAAGCGCGGACGGGGCAGCGAGGTGCGAGTGAGCCGATGCCTGCGTGCGCCCTGGGAATTTATCCATTGTATTAAGGATAGCAGGTTGACCATAACTCATCTGCTATCTGTTTTGTAGAGGCAAGTAGCTGTTGGCGGGCGAGTTAGGGGAGAAACGGGGCTCTGAGGCACTTGACAAGGCGAATTTCCGGGGAAATTCGCGGGAGTTTTTTTGGGGGGGCGGATGCCAATTACCGGGGCTGCACCATCCCGGCCCGGCGGAGCCAGGACGGGCTCCCGTAGGAGCGCGCGCCTGAGTCAATGACCGGAGCGGAGGGCCATCCAAACCATGGACGGCGGTCTTTTCTGAAAAGACGCACGGCGGCAAATTATTTTCGCAACTAAATGCGCCGCGCGATGTTTGACGAGACACTGCCCTCAGCCGAGTAGGTCTCGCGAGGGATTCGCTCTTTGTCATATGGGACCCTGTTGGAGGGTGGCATGGCTACTCGTGTCGGGCTGCGGTTTTCGAGCGATTGTTTCCGTCTGGTTTGCGGGTTGGTTGGAGTTGGCCTGCTGAGTAGCGTGGCTGGGCTGGCCGGGTGCGGCGGTTCGAGCCAGAGCAGTCCATCGGTTACGCAGCCGCAGGTGACGGTGAGCGGCGGGGGCCAAGTAAGGATTGGGTCGACGGCGCAGTTTACGGCGGCGGTGACGGGCGAGGCGAACACCGCGGTGACGTGGCAGGTGAATGGGACCACTGGCGGGTCGAGCAGTGTGGGGACGATCTCGATGGGTGGCCTCTATACGCCGCCAGCCACGATCCCGGCGACCAACCCGGTGACGATTACCGCGGTGAGTGTGGCAGCGCCGGCGCTGACGGGAAACGCCGGTGAAACGGTGTGGAACCCGCTTCCGGCAGTGACGAGCGCGATGGTGGAGCAGAACTACGGCGCGACGACCGGACTGGCGACGGTGACGGGCACGGGGTTTGTGGCGGGGTCGGTGGTGCAGGCGGCCGGGGCGAACCAGACGACGACGTTTGTGTCGTCGACGCAACTGCAGGCCACGGTCCCAATAGCGACGGGCGCGACCACGGTGAGCGTGGATGTGGTGAACCCGGACCCGGGCAGCGCGACTTCGACGGCAGCGAGCGCGCAGGTGCAGACGTCGCTGCAATCGGCGGCGCGGCTGCTGGACCAGGCGACGTTCGGGCCGACGCTGACGGACATTGCGCATGTGCAGGCGGTGGGGCTGCCGGCGTATCTGAACGAGCAGTTCGCGCTGCCGGCGACGCAAGAGCCGGACATCGCGACACCGCCGCCGGCGTTGTGCGCCACGAATACGGTCCCGTGCCAGCAGGCGGAGTGGTGGCAGGCGGCGCTGACCGCGCCGGACCAGTTGCGGCAGAGGGTGGCGTTCGCGATGAGCGAGATGTTTGTGATCTCGACGGACTCGGACAACGCGCGGGCGGTGACGCCGTTCCAGAACATTCTGGTGAACGATGCGTTCGGCAACTTCTACACCATGATGAAGGACGTGACGCTGTCGCCGGGGATGGGCGCGTACCTGAACATGCTGAACAGCGCGAAGCCGGGGACGATCGACGGGGTGTTGCAGATCGCCAACGAGAACTATGGGCGCGAGTTCATGCAGTTGTTTACGACCGGCATCGACATGCTGAACCCGGACGGCACGCTGCAACTGGACGCGAATGGGAACCCCATCCCGGTGTATACCGAGACGCAGGTGCAGGCGTTTGCGCGGGTGTATACGGGGTGGACGTACGCGACGGCGACGGGCGGCATTCCCACCAACTTCCCGAACAACACGCCGAACTACGATGCGCCGATGCAGGCGGTGGAGAGCCAGCACGACATGAACGCCAAGACGCTGCTGAATGGGACGACGCTGCCGGCGGGGCAGTCGTCGAGCCAGGACCTGACGGGCGCGCTGACGAACATCTTCAACCACACGAACGTGGGGCCGTTCGTGTGCCGGCAACTGATCCAGCACCTGGTGACGAGCAATCCGAGCCCGGCGTATGTGGCGCGGATCGCGGCGGTGTTTGCGAACGACGGCACGGGCACGCGCGGGAACATGCAGGCGGTGGTGCAGGCGATCCTGCTGGACGCGGAGGCGCGGGCAGGCGATGCAAACCCGAGCTACGACGGCGGGCATCTGCGCGAGCCGCTGCTGTATATGACGAACGCGATGCGCGGGCTGGGGTTCACGTTTACGGGAGCGGGCGCGGGGACGGGAGCGGAGTATTACTACACGCCCGGCAACTACACCAGCGCGCTGGGCGAGAAGCCGTATACGTCGGGCGCGGTGTTCAACTTCTTTCCGCCGAACTATGTGATTCCGGGGACGACGACGAATGCGCCGGAGTTCGGGATTGAGAATACGGCGGCGGCGATCCTGCGGCTGACGCTGGCGGACAACGTGGTGAACAACAAGATCGGCGACTTCAGCGTGGACCTGAGCGCGACCAGCGCGCTGGGGTTGACGGCGTCGGCCACCGGCAATGCGACCATCGACAGCACCAACCTGGTGAATGCGCTGGCGAACATCTTTATGCATGGGCAGATGCCGGCGCAGATGCAGACCGACATTGTGAACCACGTGGCGACGCTGACGAGTATTCCGGAACGCGTACGCGTGGCGACGTACCTGGTGATTACGAGTTCGTTCTACAAGGTGGAGCATTAAGGCAGTTGATAGTGGCTAGCGGTTAGTGGCTAGTGGTTAGTGAAAACAAAAGCGGGGTGGTGCGATGGGTTTGAACCGGCGGAGTTTTATCAAGTATGCGTCGTTGGCGGCGGCGGGCAATGCGGCGGCGATACGGCCGTTTGGCGCGTTGAATGCGCTGGCGCAGGGAGCAGCGAGCTACAAGGCGCTGGTGTGCGTGTTTCTGTTCGGCGGCAACGATGCGAACAATACGCTGGTCCCGTTCGACACGACAGGGTATGGCAACTACTCGACGATACGCGGGCCGCTGGCGATTGCGCAGAGCCAGTTGCTGCAACTGAGCGCGCTGCCGAACTTCGCGCTGAATCCGAATTTGCCGGACATCCAGACGCTGTTCGACAACAAGAACGCGGCGTTCGTGGTGAACGTGGGGACGCTGATTGAGCCGACGACCAGGGCGCTGTTCCAGGCGGGGACGGACCTGCCGACAAACCTGTTTTCGCATCCGGACCAGCAACTGGAGTGGCAGAATGCGGCGGCGAGCGGGGCGACGTCGACAGGATGGGCGGGGCGGATCGCAGACACCCTGAATGCGAGCTACAATTCCGGCGCGTCGGTGCCGATGGTGACTTCGGTGGCGGGCGATACGCTGTTCTGCAATGGGAGCGCGAGCACGCCGGTAAGCGTGAGCCCGGGAAACCTGGGCGGGGCGCAGTGTTCGGAGGGGACAACGGAGTGCACCGCGCAGCAGGCGACGGCGCAGGCGCTGTTGAGCTTCGACTCGGGGCTGACACTGGTGCAGGCGGACAACTCGATTACGAACAATGCGTACAACTATGCGAAGACGCTGACGGCGGCGACGCAGTCGGCAACTCCGCTGACGACGGTGTTTCCGGCGAACAACGGGCTGGCGGCGCAGTTGAAGCAGGTGGCGCAGATTATCCAGGTGCGGACGGCGCTGGGTGTGTCGCGGCAGATCTTCTTCTGCGGGATTGGGAACTTCGATACGCACTCGGACCAACTGCCGCTGCAGAACGCGCTGCTGGCGGGGATCAGCCCGGCGCTGGCGGCGTTTTACGCGGCGACGGTGGAGATGGGAGTGCAGAGTGAGGTGACGACGTTCACGATGTCGGACTTCAGCCGGACGTTCCAGCCGAACTCGAACACGGGGAGCGACCATGCGTGGGGATCGCACCACATCGTGATTGGCGGCGCGGTGAATGGCGGCCAGATGTATGGGAAGTGGCCGACGCTGGCGCTGAACGGGCCGGACGACTCGGGCTCGAACGGGCGGTGGGTGCCCTCGACCGGCAGCGTGCAGTATGCGGCGACGCTGGCGTCGTGGTTCGGGGTGAGTACGGCGCAGATGCCGGCGATCTTCCCGAATATCGGGAGCTTTGCGACGGCGAATCTGGGGTTTGTCTAAGGCGCGGCGCGGAGGTGTGCGCGCGGCGGATCACATGAACTTGACGCCGTTTTCGCCAATGACGGTGAAGACCGACAACATGTTGGTGATGCCGAGCAGGTGCTGAATCTGCTTGCTGAGGTTGACGAGCTCGAGGCTGCTGCCGGCGGATTTGGCGTGGACGTAGAGACGGACCAGAGCGCCGAGGCCCATGCTGTCAGTGTGCTTGAGATCGGTGAGGTCGAGGATGATTCGTTTGGCGTCGGGGAGGAGCTGGGTGACGCCGGCGTTGAGCACGCCGGTCGATCCGGCAACCAGACGTCCGTGGCAGTAGACGATGACGGTGCTGTGGGTGCAGCGCTTGAGGTCGATGGTGAGGACAGGCCCGGGCGCGGCGGTGGACATCGGGAACCCCCTGAGTGGTGAGAGCTGTATCGAGCGATTGTCGCATAGGCCGCGGGGGCGTTGCGCGGTCAGCTGTACTTGAGCCAGCGGAAGATTTCGGGGATGCTGGGGCGCTTGCCGTACATGAGGACGCCGATGCGGTAGATGCGGCTGGCGACCCAGATGACGCCGAGGACGCTGGCCGAGGTGAGCACGAGGGAAAGGACGACCTCCCACAGCTTGGGATGGCCAAGGCAGACGCGGAGATACATGAGCAGCGGCGTGAACGGCGGGATGAGCGCGAGAACGCGGGCGGCGGTGCTGTCCGGGGTGGTGAGGAGCGTGCCGAGCATGACGAAGCAGAACAGCAGCGGGAGCACGAGGAACATGTTGAGCTGCTGCAGCTCCTGTTCGGAGTTGGTCATGGCGCCGAGCGCGGCGGCGATGGACGAGTAGAAGACATAACCGAGGATGAAGTAGATGAAGAAGAAGATCACCTGCGGGGCAGTGAGCGCGATATGGATGGTGTCTGCGCCCAGGTGAATGCCAAAGGTGCTGGCCGCAAGCAGCAACACCGCAGCCAGCCAGATGCCGACCTGGGTGAGTCCGACCGAGCCGACACCGACGATCTTGCCGGCCATCATGGCTTCGGGGCGGATGGTGGCGAGCAGGACCTCAAAGATGCGCGAGGTTTTTTCCTCAATGATGGAGCGCGCCACGTTCATGCCGTAGAGCATGATGACCAGGTACATGACGAAGAAGAGGACGGAGACGCCAATGACGGCGGACTCGCGGTCTTCGTGGTAAAGGTTGCGCGAGGCGACGATGGCGACGGGCTGGAGCATGGTGTCGGCCTCGGCGGCCACGACGCCGCGATGAGCGAGCTGCTCGCGGAGGAGGACCTGGCGCAGGGCATCGGCGAGCGTGCTTTTGATGGAGGCCTGGCCGCCCGGGCGCGAGGTGTAGACGAAGGCGGGGCGGCCCGCGGGCGAGGCAGCGGGCGTGATCCAGAGGTAGCCGTCGAGGTCGCCGGATTCAATGTCCCGGTCGAGCTGCGTACGCGTGCGCGGGCCGGGATCCATGGCGGTGACGACGATGCCCGGCTGCCTTTTCTGCGGTGCGGGATGGGCTTCCGCCTGGGCTGTGTTTTCATCCTGCTGCTGCCGCCGGCGCTCGAGTTCGGTTTGCAGATCGAGGGCCAACTGGGTGTCGGAGGAGACGACGGCGATCTGGATGTCGCTGGGCGCCCTGGCGCCGAGAACGATGCTGCCGCAGACGAACCCGCCCATGATCAGGGGGATCATGACGGTGGTGATGAGAAAGCCGCGGGTGCGGACGCGCTCGCGGTACTCGCGGCGGGCGATGAGCAGAACGTTGCGCAGGGAGCCGGCGTGAAGCTTAGGCATCGAGATAGCTCTCCTCGGGTTCGCCGGCCTGGTCGAGGGCGAGATCGGGGCCGTTCCCAGGCGAGTTCTCCTGGACCTTCTCGATGAAGATCTGTTCGAGGGTGGGCTCCGTGACTTCGAAGTGAGTGATGCGCGCGCAGTGCAGGGCCTCGGCCAGCAGGGCCTGGGCGTCGTCGGCAAGGGTCGCAGAGGAACGCAGCTTAATCTCGGCGTATCCGGGGTAGCGCTTGAGGCTTTCGATGTTGGGGTCCTGGAGGAAGCCGTCGCCTCCCTCGAAGTGGATGTGGATGCGGTTGCGGGGATAGCTGGACTTGATCTCGCGCATGGAGCCGGAGAGGATGAGGCGGCCGTGATGGAGGAGAGCGATGTTGTCGCAGAGCCTTTCCACCTGGTCCATGCGATGGGTGGAGAAGAGCACGGCACGGCCCTGGCGGCGCTGATCGACCAGGGTGTCCATCAGCAGGGCGGCGTTGACCGGATCGAGGCCGGTGAAGGGCTCGTCCATGATAATGAGCTCGGGTTCGTGGAGCAGGGCGGCGATGAACTGGATCTTCTGCTGCATGCCCTTGGAGAGGTCTTCGGTCCGCTTGGGAATCGCCTCGGCGATCTGCAGCTTCTCGCACCATTGGCGGGCGCGTTTTTCGGCGAGGGAGGCGCTGACGTAGTGGAGCTGGCCGAGGAAGATGAGCTGGTCGAGCACATTCATCTTCTTGTAGAGGCCGCGCTCCTCCGGCAGGTAGCCGACGCGGGAGAGGAACTTGCGGGCGAACGGCTGGCCGAAGAGCGAAACCGACCCGGAGTCGGGTGCGGTGATGCCGATCATCATGCGGATGGTGCTGGTCTTGCCGGAGCCGTTGGGGCCAAGCAGTCCGAACATGGTTCCCGGCTCGATGGAGATGGAGAGGTCTTCCACGGCGACCTTTGTGCCGTAGACCTTGCGGACATGCTGAAGCTGAACGATGGGCATGCGAACTCTGAGAGCACGAAACGTCTAGTTTAGCAGTGCGATGATCGGCCTGGTCTATACCACCTATGGGGGCTGGCCCGGAAGTACCGCATCCGCCGCCGCTAACCGGGTTCCCAATGGAAGAAGTTGCTTGAACCGAGGGGAAAACTCACTCGCGCACAACTTCACGGCTGACGGGACAGATAAAGCAAGGAAGAGTATTCACGAGGTCAATCGGAACTTCCAATTTCAGCAACGCAACGCCATGGGTTGCACAAACCGGAGGGGTGGACTCTTTCTTCACGCATTGGGCAGCCATCATCAGGGTTCTTTTCTCGCGCGAGCCCCAGGCCATTCCGCACGCTATAACCGTCTGCATGGTTGGATGCCACTGGCAAGCCGGAGCGGAGTCCGGGTACCAGAGAATACAAAACTAGGACACTTGGATTGAGTGCCTCTCAAGCCGGGCACTCCAAGACATCAATGATTCCAGAGCTTCCATCATTTCACTCGAAATTGAACGATTACCCGTGCTTGACATTTTTTCGGCGGGGCAAGGTACAATGAAATGAGCAGGATTCAGGCGCGTTTATGGGCCTGAGCCGCTGACTCCAATCGCCGGCACTGCCAATCCTTTTTTTTTGAAAAGATGGCTTGCAGTTGCGAGCCTCGTATGGATGCGACGCCTACCAGGGTGCGCGCCTGTTGCGGGTTCCGGCCGGCGGTTCTTGCACGAATCACAATCGCTCCGAGCGTTTCGAATCGACGGGCGATCCAAACCGAAGTACCGACTGACGGCTGAAGCCGGGTCGAAGGAGATATACCATGCGTCATCGCAATGCGGGCTACAAGCTGGGCCGCAACACCTCTCACCGTCGCGCAGTACTGCGCAGTCTGGTCACGTCCGTCATTCTGATGGACCGCATCGAGACTACGATCACCAAGTGCAAGGCCAGCCAGCCGCTGGTAGAGAAGATGATTACGCTGGGCAAGCGCGGCAGCGTCCATGCGCGGCGGCAGGCGCTGGCGTACCTGATGACGCCGGAGTCGGTGGACCGGCTGTTTGGCGTGGTGGCCCCGCGCTACGGCGACCGCAACGGCGGCTATACGCGCATTACGCGCAGCGGAGCGCGCCAGGGCGATGCAGCCGAGATGGCGTACATCGAGCTGATCGGCGCCGAGCAGGAGCTGGACGCGAAACGGCAGAAGCGCGAAGAGGCGCGGGCTAAGAAGCGGGAAGAGATGGCCAAGCAGATGGAAGAGCAGGGCGGCGGCGAAGCTCCCGAGGCCAAGACCGACAAGGCCGAAGAGTAATTGTCACGAGAATACGAATAGCCGCCGCAGGGCAATCGCCTGCGGCGGTTTCGCGTTTGTCCCTGAATGGTGCCGCTTATTTCAGAAGCAGTGTCTACGGAGCGGGCAGGAAGTAGGCTTCCGCGGCGGCCTGCAGCGAGTCGCGGTCGAGATGCGGCTTGCGGTCTGCATAGCGGGCAGCCCAGACGATCTGGTTCACGATGTCACGGGGATAACAGGCGCGGAGTTCCTGTTTGAATTTGTTGCGGATGACATCGATCAGATTGTTGACGGTATCGGCGTCAGGCTCCATTTGGTGGCCCGCGGCAACCCGGCGGAAGATCTCGCGGAAGTCCAGGTCGGAGACCGCACCGATCCTGATCTTGGTTTGAATCCTGCGCAGGAAGGCATCGTCCGCGAGTTCGGCGGGGTCCATGTTGGTGGCGAAGACGACCAGCATCTCGAACGGGATCTCGATGGTCTTACCGCCTGCCATGGTGAGGAAGTCGATTCTGCGATCGAGCGGGACGACCCAGCGGTTGAGCAGCTCCTCGGGACGGATTCGCTGCCGCCCGAAGTCGTCGATGATGAGGACGCCGTTGTTGGCTTTCATCTGCACTGGGCCGACGTAGAACTTTGAGATGGGGTTGAACTGCAGGTCGAGCATTTCGACGGTCAGCTCGCCGCCGACCAGGACGGTAGGACGCCGGCAGCGCACCCAGCGGTCGTCGCCAGGCGCCTGCTGCGGGACGGCGTTCGGCTTGTGAATGACCGGATCGTAGACGGTAACGATCTGGCCGTCGACCTCGACGGCGTAGGGAATCCAGACATCATCCTCCGCGATCACCTGCGACAGGGTTTCGGCGATGGCGGTCTTTCCCACTCCGGGCGGGCCATGGAGAAAGATCGAGGAGCCGGAATTGAGCGCTGTGCCCAACTGGGCAAGCGTCTTGTCGTCGAGCACGAGGTTGCTGAAAGAGCGCTCCATGTCGGCCGCGTGAACGACAATGCTGCTTACGGCCTGCTTGCGGACCTGGGCGACGTAGTTCTCCAGCGACACCGGCGCGACGCCGGCGTAATGATTATGGGCCAGCAGTTGCGCCGCGCGGGTCCTGCCCGCCGCGGTAATGGAGAGATCGGGGACGTTGCCCTTCATCCCGGCGACCTGGCAGAGCATATCCGCCCGCATCCGGCCAAACAACTGGTTTGCCACTTCGTAGGTGAAGCGGGCATGCCGCGCGAGCTCGGTGAGCGACATGGGGCCGGAGAGATAGAGGATCTTCAGCGCGAGCTCTTCGAGCACGGACTGGCGCACGCCCGTTTCCGCGATCGAGCCTGGCCGGTGCTCGGGCGTACCTACCGAGTCGACGTTGGGAAGTAACGATGGAGGAATGGAAGCTCCTTTCGCAGCAACCATGGAATTGTACGCTGCTGTGGATTGCCGGACGATCACGCAATGGGGTCACAGAGGGCCCCGGAGCTGTAACCTCAACCCGGTCAGTGCGGGCCGGTCCTATCGCGTGCGCTTGCGTGCCGGGTTTTGTCCGCAGTCCGGAGGGTGGATACAACTCCTTTTAATTCAATAGCATCAAACCCGTGAGAGGTATCAATTTATGCGCACTATCACTTCGTTTGCGTTGGCTGCAATTGCGGGGATCGCTTTTGCAGCAGCGGTTCCTGCGGCACAAGCCGAGGTCACCATCAGTATTGGCGCGGAGCCTGTCTGTCCGTATGGCTACTACGACTATGCCCCTTACCGTTGCAGCCCAAGCGGCTATTATGGGCCGCAATATTTCAACAGCGGCGTGTTTATCGGGGTGGGGCCGTGGTTCCATGGCGCGAACGAGTTTCATGGCACGGTGAACAACCGCTACGATCCGCAGCACGGATACAAGGGCAGAATGCCGAGTATCGGCGACAAGGCTGAAACGCGCGCCAAACCACAGGCCTTCAAGGGCAATGAAGAGCGCGACGGGCGGGGCAACGTGACCGGCGGCAAGGGTGAGAAGAAGTAAATCCGGCTTGGCGAGTCTTCGCCGGCAACGGAAGACCGTTCGTTCGTCAGCATAGACTGGCGGGCGGGCGGTCTTTTTCTTTGCAGTTTCCGTCCCCGCGAGCCGCCGGGATGAAGATGCGGGCGGGCGCGGCAGTCTGATGGAGGGCGAATCGCCATGGAAGATGCGTACATTGTGGTCCTGACCACGGTTGGAACGAAACAGTTCGCCAATGACCTGGCGCGGTCGATTGTGGACGCGCGGCTGGCGGCGTGCGTGCAGATGCAGGCGGTGGAGAGCGTGTACCGCTGGAAGGGCGAGGTGCGCTGCGAGCCGGAGTGGCGGCTGGCGATCAAGACCACGGAAGGGCGATACGCGGAGCTGGAGCAGCACATTCGGGCCAACCACTCGTATGGGACGCCGGAGATTGTGCGATTGCCGATTGCCGGCGGCTGGCGCGAGTACCTGGGGTGGGTGAGCGAGTGCGTGGCGTCCGGTTCCGACCAGGGTTAGGCTTGGTCTAAGCATGTGAATCGGGACCGGTTGGCGGCGGTTCGGGGCCGGCGTAGGTTTCGCCGAAGGACTCGTCGGGAGAGGCTGACGGCCAACCGATCATGACCAGGAAGACGTCCAAGACAAAGAGAGCGATGGCGATGTCATTGAAGACGATGGCCTGGTGCGGGTCGCGCCAGAACTGGTTGGCAGACCAGAAGAGGAACGCGACGGCGAGCAGGATTGCCTTGAGCCACTCTGGCGGCGAAGGCCGGTGAACGGTCTGGTAGACGAGGTAGGCGAGGGCGATCATGGCGAGGGGGAAGGCGCCGAGGAGGTCGTGGGCGCGGGCAGGAAAGAGGGCCGGGGCAACGTCCCACGCGAGGAGAGCGGCGACGCCGGCGAGGGTAACGGCTCCCAGGAGGGCGGGGAGGGCGCGGTGGGCTCGATCGAGGCGGGTGTACATGGGCTGCGGTTCCTCCAGTACTGGGATGGATACCCCCCGGGGGGAGGGGGGGGGTGGGTATAGCTAACTAGCTCAAGATTCAACAAGATGCGCGACTGACTGCAAGTACATATAAGATTCCATGGGGGTTACGGCAAATATAAGATTCCATGTGGGTTATTCGCGAGGGATAGGAGACCCGCCGGATTCTCTTTTCTCCCATTCATACTTTAAGGATAGCAGGTTGCACATAACTCATCTGCCATCTAAATTCGGCTCTATTTGCATTGTTTTGTGAGAGATAGTTGTTTTGGGGTATTGACAATGGTTTTGAGCGTGCTGGGGTGCGGCAAGGACGTCAACGGTGGGATGGAAGACAGGGATTGACAAGGGGTTTGGGGCGTGGGAGTGTCTAGAGCATCAATAGTGCCGTGCCGCAATGGGATTCTGAAGTGGGGCCCTGACGTTTATGCTGTCTTCAGGAGCGCACGCCATGAGCCATCAGCAACAGATTGCAGCGATCACGGATGAGTTGACCAATGCGATTCAGTCGGTGGTGGAGACGTTCGAGCCGTACCGGGCAGACCATCGTCCGGACCTGGCGGATGTGGACCGCTGGCTGATCTGGAACAACAAGACCTCGGAACGGCTGGGGGTGATTGCGCTGGCCGGGCAGGAACATGCGCTGTCGCTGGTGGAGAAGAAGGTGCTGCTGCGGACCAGGGCGATGGATTTGCTGAGGAATGTGGCGTAGGAGGGGAGCTGTCCCCACCCATGCGATAAAGCCGCATGAATGGGGCACCCGGCGTTTGCGGCACGGCTGAAGCCGTGCCCTTAAGCAAGACGGTCGAAGGCCCGTGACTGTCTCTCAGCGGAGGTGGAGGGAGGCGGCGACGAATTTCATCATGGTTTGCTGTTTGAAGCGGGAGGCGGCGGAGCGGGCGCAGTGTTCGGAGTCGAAGGAGCCGTGGTCCTGGCCGGCCCAGCGGAAACGCCAGCAGTCGCCGGACTCGTAGATGTGGGGATCTTCAGCGTGGGCGAGGGCGATTTGGAGCGGCGGGTTCAGTTGTTCCGTCATGATCGTTCTTGTTCGTACCTTTCCATTCCCCGGGAGTGAGGGAGTCTAAGTCCGGCAGAAGTCGGGCAATTGTTACAACCCCATTTTAGGGGATGGGCGGGCGCGGGCAAAGACAAGATTTCCACCGGGCGGGCGTAGTTCGTGTGCCGCGCCTACGGCGCTCCCACCCAATTCCGGGATCCCGTTCCCAGCCCTGCCGGGCTGGGCTATGTTTGGCAGACGGCCCTACGGGGCTGGTTTCGGCGATGGGCCATTTGGGGTAGAAGCCGTAGGTCGAAGCCGAAGAGCCCCCATTTGGCGTCGAAGCCGTAGGGTCCCCATTTGGCGGACGGCCTTTCGGGCCTGTCTCATGCGTGGGGGGTGGGTGCCGCGCCTACGGCGCTCCCACCCAATTCCGGGATCCCGTTCCCAGCCCTGCCGGGCTGGGCTATGTTTGGCAGACGGCCCTACGGGCCTGGTTTCGGCGCGGGGTTGACGCCTGAGGGCCTGGTTTCAGCGCTGGGTTGACGCCTGAGGGCCTGTCTTGGGCGCGGGGCTGAGGTTTGGGGGACGGCCCTGCGGGCCTTGGGCGACGAGAATCATCGGTCGGATTTTCAACGGGCGGGTGCGCGTGAAAGAATGGTTGGCATCCACCATGCCTGACGAATCGATTCCCGAAGCCCCGCCCCTGGTTATTGCCGAAGCCCCGCCCCTGGTTGTTGCCGAAGCCGCGCCCCTGGTTGTTGCCGAAGCCGCGCCCCTGGTTATTCCCGAAGCCCCGCCCCTGGTTATTGCGGAAGCCGCGCCCCTGGTTGAAGACCGAACAGCAGCCCCCGCTGAGGACCCAGCAAAGACCGGCGTTGAAGACCCTACAGATTTGCTTGTTGAAGAAGCAGCAGAAGCCAAGGTTGACGATGCAGCCGAAGCCAGCGTTGAAAAAGCAACAGAAACCAATGTCGAAGACACGGACGAAACCAGCACGGAATCGTTTGGCGAGATGCTGGCGGAGTTTGAGCATACGCACGCGCATAAGGCGGAGGGCGGCGGGAGCCAGATGCAGGGCACTGTGGTGTCGAAGGACGCCGAGTTTGTGTACCTGGATATCGGATACAAGAGCGAGGGGATTCTGCCGCTGAGCGCGTTTGAGGACAACGCCGAGGGCGTGACGGCGGGCGATACGTTTCCGGTGTCGGTGAAGGGGCGGAATGCGGAGCGGTACTACGAGCTGTCGCGGCACAAGGTGGTGCTGCCGACGGACTGGCCGTCGCTGGAGGCGGCGTTTGCGCAGAAGACCGCGGTGGTGGGGACGGTGACCGCGGTGGTGAAGGGCGGGCTGACGGTGGATATCGGCGTGCGCGCGTTTCTGCCGGCCTCGCGCAGCGGCACCAAGGATGCCGCGGAGATGGAGAAGCTGGTAGGGCAGGAGATTACCTGCCGCATTACCAAGCTGGATGTGACGGAAGAAGATGTGGTCGTCGACCGGCGGGCGATTGCGGAAGAGCAGGCACGCGCGCTGGCTCGAGGGCGCTACGCGGAGATGAAGGAAGGCGACGTGGTGAGCGGCGCGGTGCGCACCCTGACGGGCTATGGGGCGTTCGTCGACCTGGGCGGGGTGGATGCGCTGCTGCATATCAGCGATATTGCGTGGAGCCGGGTGAACAACGCGGAGGACGTGCTGACGGTGGGGCAGCAGTTGCAAGTGAAGGTGCTGAAGGTGGATGCGGAGAGCCAGCGGATTTCGGTGGGGCTGAAGCAGATGGGGCCGGAGCCGTGGGAGACGGTGGGCGACAAGTACAGGGTGGGCGAGCGGGTGAGCGGCACGGTGACCCGGCTGATGGACTTTGGCGCGTTTGTGGAGCTGGAGCCGGGGATTGAAGGGCTGATCCATGTGTCGGAGATGTCGTGGGTGAAGAAGGTGCATAAGCCAAGCGACATTCTGAAGGCGGGCGACACGGTGGAGGCGGTGGTGCTGACGGTGAGCGCGGGGGAGCGGAGGATCTCGCTGGGGCTGAAGCAGGCGTTGGGCGACCCGTGGGTTGAGGCTCCGGGGAAGTTTCCCGTGGGGTCGGCGATCGAGGGGCCGGTGACGCGGATTATGAAGTTTGGCGCGTTCGTGCAACTGGCGGAGGGCGTGGAAGGGCTGGTCCACGTGAGCGAGATTACGGCGGAGCGAAGGATCAACCATCCGCAGGACGTGCTGCACGCGGGGCAGGCGGTGAAGGCCCAGGTGCTGGGCATCGACGTGGAGAAGAGGCAGATCAAGCTGAGCATGAAGCAACTGGCGCCGACGAGCTTTGGCGAGTACCTGGAAGAGCACAAGGAAGGCGATGTGGTGTCGGGGCGGGTGGTGGCGCAGGCGGCGGGATCGGGCGAGGCGACGATCGAACTGGGGGAGGGGATTCGGGCGCTGTGCCGGGTGGGAAGCGCGCCGGGGGCAGAGCCGGCGAGCGGGGGCGGTGGGGCGGCGGACTTGTCGGCGCTGACGTCGATGCTGTCGGCGCGGTGGAAGAGCGGCGCGGCACCGGGCGCAGGCAAACCGGAGCCGCTGAGCGTGGGGCAGATCCGGAGCTTCCGGATTGCCAAGCTGGACCGGGATGGGGAGAAGATTGAGCTGACGCTGGCTTAGGGGACGCCAGAATAGGGTCCTGCCGGACGGGCCCACTACGCGTGGAGCGGTCCCTTGGTGACGGGCTTGCCGTGATGGCCAGTTGGCTGAGGGGTGGGAGATCGTTGTGGTATTCTATATTCGTATTGTCGAATATTCCTATATATGGAGCGTAAAGATGCAGGACACGCTGCGCCGCTTCAAGGCGGATATTTTCCAGGCCCTTTCGCATCCGACGCGGATTGCGATTATTGAGCTGCTGCAGGGCGGCGAGCTGTCGGCGGGCGAGCTGATGGATAAGCTGGGCATGGAACAGGCCAATGTGTCGCAGCATCTGGCGGTGCTGCGGGCGAAGCAACTGGTGGTGAATCGCAAGGCGGGCAACCAGGTGTTCTACTCGGTGCGCGACCCGATCCTGATCGAGGTGCTGGCGCTGATGCGCAGCTACTTCTATAAGCACCTGAAGGAAGCGATGGAGCTGCTGGGCGAGATGGACGATAAGGCGGACGAGGTTCGACCTTGAGCAGCGGTTCCATCTCTGCGCTGGTTGCGGGAGCGGCCGGTCATCCGCTGCGCTTGCTGTTGCTGCTGGCAACGGCGTGGGGGGCTATCGGCGTCGCGGGCCTGCTGTGTCCGCGGGACAGCCGGCTGGTGGCGCGGGTGCTGTTCCCGCTGGGCGCGGCGGTGTGTTTGATGGTGGCGATCGTCGCCGCGGTCTATCTGCTGTCGGGGCAGGCAGCGCAGGCGATGATTCTGCCGCTGGGCTTGCCGGACCTGCCGTTTCACGTTCGGCTGGATGCGCTTTCGGCGTTTTTTCTGCTGCCGCTCGGGGTGGCGGGCGCGGGAATCTCGACGTTCTCGGCCGGCTACTTCCGCGCAGGCGAGGGCACGGCGCCGGGCTTGATGGGCCTGCAATATCACGTGTTCCTGGGCAGCATGGCGATGGTGATCCTGGCCGACGACGCGTACCTGTTCATGGTGGCGTGGGAGACGATGGCACTGAGCTCGTACTTTCTGGTGACTTCGCAGCACCGGATTGCCGAGATTCGGCGTGCGGGGTTTCTCTATTTGCTGATGGCGCACGTGGGGGCGCTGTGCATTTTGCTGAGCTTCGGCGTGATGCAAGGCGGGAGCTGGCAGTTTACTTTCGACGCCATGCGCCACGCTTCGCTGACGCCATTCTGGGCGACGACCGCATTTCTGCTGGCGCTGCTCGGGTTCGGAGCCAAGGCGGGACTGGTGCCGCTGCACGTGTGGCTGCCGGAGGCGCATCCGGCGGCGCCGTCGCCGGTCTCGGCGATGATGAGCGGCTTGATGCTGAAGACCGCCGTTTACGGAATACTGCGGGTCAGCTACGACTTGCTGCACGAACGCTACTGGCAGTGGGGCGTGCTGGTGCTGGCGCTGGGACTCTTCTCGGGTTTGTACGGCGCGATCTTCGCGGCGGTGCAGACGGACATGAAGCGGCTGCTGGCGTACTCGTCGATCGAGAACATCGGAATTATTTTCGCGGGCATCGGACTTTCGATTCTGTTCGAGGCCTGCAACCTGCATCTCTTCGCCGCGCTGGCCTTGTGCGCGGCGCTGGTGCACGCGCTGAACCACTCGCTATTCAAGAGCCTGCTGTTCCTGACCACGGGCTCAGTGCTTCATGCGACCAATCATCGCAGCCTGGGCAAACTGGGCGGGCTGATCCGGCGGATGCCGTGGGTGGCCAGCCTGGCGCTGATCGGCACGCTCGCCATCGCCGGCCTGCCGCCGCTGAACGGGTTCGTCTCCGAGTGGCTGCTGCTGCAGTCCTTCCTCTTCACCGAGCGGATTCCGCACCCCTTCGTGAACATGTTCGTGCCTCTGGGCGCGGCGGTGCTGGCGCTGACCGCGGCGCTGGCGGCGTATGTGATGGTGAAGTTTTACGGCGTGGTTTTCCTGGGCCAGCCGCGCGAGCCTTCTCTGACGGAAGCGCACGATGCCAACTGGATGGAGCGGCTGGGCCTGGCCTGGCTGGCGCTGGGCTGCATCGCCATCGGCGTGATTCCGCAACTCGCGCTGCGGCCGGCGTCGAGCGTTACACGCATGGTGCTGGGCGAAAGCATCCGGACCACCGGGTCGATCTGGTGGATCGCACCGGTGGCGCCGCAGCAGGCGTCGTACAGCGGCATCATTCTGCTGTTCGGAATCATCGGAGTCATCGGGGTCACCTTGCTGCTGGTGCGGGTGCTGGCCCACGGCCGCATCCGCCGCGTGGCCGCGTGGGATTGCGGTTACCCGCACCAAACCGCGCGCATGCAGGACACCGCCGAAGGCTTCGGCCAGCCCATCCGGCACATGTTCAGCGCGTTCTTCCGCATGGAGCGCGAGCTGCCGGCACCGACCGACAACCCGCCGCGCTACCGGATGCGCATCGAAGACCGCATCTGGCGGACGATTTACCTTCCCATTGCGCGCGCGGTGCAATGGCTCGCCGACCTGGTGGGGGTACTGCAGGGGGGCAGCCTATCGATCTACCTGCTGTGCAGCTTCCTGACGCTGCTGGTGCTGCTGGTGTTCGTGCTATGAGCGCCATCACCATGATTCGGCAACTGGGCGAGGTGGTGCTGGCGATTGCGATCGCGCCGCTGTTCACGGGATGGATCGCACAATGCCGCGCGTGGATGCAGAACCGCTCCGCGCCGCCGCTGCGCCAGCCCTACTACATGCTGCGTAAGCTGTTCAGCAAAGACGCGGCATTGGCCGAGACCGCCTCGCCGCTATTTCGCCTGACGCCTTATGTCCTTTTCGGCACGATGGTACTCGCCGCTGCGATAATTCCGTCGCTGGCCACGGACCTTCCTTTTGCGCGGGCCGCGGACGCGATTGCGCTGATCGGCCTGTTCGCGACCGCCCGCGTGTTTCTGTCGCTGGCGGCGATGGACATCGGCACGGCCTTCGGCAGCATGGGCGCGCGGCGCGAGATGATGGTCGGCTTTCTCGCCGAGCCCGCGCTGCTGATGGTGCTGTTCAACGCGTTCCTGCTGTTCGGCAGCACGGCGCTGCCGTCGCTGGTGGACAACTACCGGGCGCATCCATCGATCATCGATCCCAGCGTGATCTTCGCCGCGGTCGCGTTTGTGATGGTGCTGCTGGCGGAAAACGCGCGCATCCCGATCGACAATCCCGCGACACATCTCGAGCTGACGATGATCCACGAAGCGATGCTGCTCGAATACTCGGCGCGCCACCTGGCGCTGGTGGAATGGGCATCGAGCCTGAAGCTGTTCAACTACGCCTGCATCGGCTTCGCCCTGTTTTTGCCGTGGGGCATTGCGACGCATGGCGCGGACGGAGTCCAGGCGATGCTGATCTCGGTCGCCGCGCTGGTGGTGAAGCTCACCGTGGCCGGGGCCGCGCTTGCGGCGATCGAGTCGTTCTCGGCGAAGCTGCGCATCTTCCGCGCGCCGGAGTATCTTGCCATGGCGTTTCTGCTGGCGGTGCTCGGGCTGCTGGTCCATTTGCTGCTGGGGGTGAGATAAGCCATGCACGCACACGCCGTCACACTTCCCATCGTGAACCTGCTGGCCGCGGGCCTGCTGCTGATCTCGTTTGCGATGCTTTCGCGCAGGCGCACGCAACGGCTGATCACGCTGTTTGCATGGCAAGGCGGAATTCTTTTTCTCTCCACCTGTGTGGTTGCGTACAGTTCCGGCCTGCACGAGTTGTACTACTCCGCCGCACTGACGCTGCTGCTGAAGGTGATCGCGCTGCCGATGATTTTGCACCGGCTCATCCTCCGCCTGGGCGCGGAGTGGGACAGCGAGACGGTGGTGAACATTCCACTGATCATGCTGGTGGGACTGGTGCTGGTGATCTTCGCGTTCGGCCTGGCGCAGCCGATCAGCATGATGGCCACGACAATTACACGCAATACGCTTGGCATCGCGCTGGCCATCATTCTGCTTTCGTTCCTGATGATGATCACGCGCCGCAAGGCGGTCACCCAGGTGATCGGATTCCTGGCGATGGAGAACGGCCTGTTTTTCGCCGCCACCAGCGCAACCTACGGCATGCCCATGGTGATTGAATTCGGCATCGCGCTGGACGTGCTGGTGGGCGTGTTCATCCTGGGGCTGTTCTTTTTTCAAATTCGCGAGCAGTTCGAAAGCCTTGACCTGCGCAACCTGGAAAACCTGAAGGAGGACTGAGTGCAACAACCGAATCGTTCTCCGTTCCACGTGCCGCGTTGCAGGTTCCAAACCCGCTCGCACTGCGACGAACAACAAGGAACGGACAAGGCACAACGCACGACCGGTACCCGCGCGCGGAGGACCTTATGGCCCTGCTAGCCGTCCTCGGACTGCCCCTGCTGGGGTTCTTGCTGCTCGCCCTGTTCGGGGCACGCCGCAGCGCGCCCGAGTTGAATGTCGCGATCAGCCTGGCCACGCTGGCGGCCGCTGCGCTGCTGGTGCTGCGCGTGGCGAAGCGAGGCCCGATGCTGGCATTCCACGACCAGTTCTTCGTCGACGCCTTCAATGTATTTCTGGTGGCGCTTACCGCTTTCGTGGGCCTCACTACCGCTATCTTTTCGCGGCCGTACATGCGCATCGAAGAGCAGCATGGCCGCCTGACGCCGCGCCGCCTGCGGCTTTATCACGCGATGTACCAGCTCTTCATGTTCGCGATGCTGCTGGCGCTGCTGACCAACAACATGGGCCTGCTGTGGGTCGCGATGGAGGCGGCGACGCTTTCCACGGTGCTGCTGGTGTCGCTCTACCGGACGCGCGCGAGCCTGGAAGCTGCGTGGAAATACTTCATCCTTTGCGGCGTCGGCATCGCGCAGGCGCTGTTCGGCACGATTCTTTTGTACTTCGCCGCGGAAAAAACGCTGGGCCGCGAAGGCATGACCGCGCTGCTGTGGACGCACCTGAACGCGGTGAAAGGCCAGCTTGAGCCGCGCGTGCTGGGGCTCGCGTTCGTGTTTCTGCTGGTGGGCTACGGCACCAAGGTCGGCCTCGCTCCGCTGCACAACTGGCTGCCGGACGCCCATGCCGAAGGCCCGACGCCGGTCTCCGCGGTGCTCTCCGGCCTGCTGCTGAACGTCGCGCTGTACGCCGTGATTCGCTGCAAGGTGCTGGTGGAAGGCTCCATCGGCAATGCGCTTCCCAGCCGCATGCTGATGGGCTTTGGCCTGCTGTCGACTGTGCTCGCCGCATTCTTCCTGTGGCGCCAGAAAGACATCAAGCGGCTGTTCGCCTACTCCTCCATCGAGCACATGGGCATCATGACGTTCGCCTTCGGGCTGGGCGGACCGGTGGCCAACTTTGCGGCGCTGCTGCACATGACCGTGCATTCGCTGACCAAGTCTTCCATCTTCTTCACCGCCGGCCACGCGGCGCAATCCTCGGGCACGCAGCAGATGGAAGGCATCCGCGGAATGCTGGGCACCCATCCGGCGATTGGCTGGGGGCTGATGCTGGGATCGCTGGCCATCCTGGGCATGCCGCCGTTCGGCGTATTCTCCAGCGAGTTCCTGATCCTCACCACCGCGATGCGGGAGCATCCGTGGACGACGCCGTTTCTGCTGATCGCGCTCGGAGTTGCGTTTGCCGCAATTTTCAGCCGGGTGCAGCCCATGGTCTTCGGCGACAGCGAAGCGCAGCCGCTGCCGCACTCGCCCGCGCTGGTCCCGGTTTTTGTGCATCTCGCGATCGTGCTGGTGCTGGGCGTATATATGCCTCCGGCGCTCGCAAGCTGGTACCGCGCGGCGGCGAGGTTGATTGGATGACAGCCATGAACTTCGATTCGTTCGAGCAGCCCACCGTCGATCTTCCATCGAACGCCGCTTGCGGCCAGGCAAGCCTGAGCGCGGTGGAATGGCTGAGGACCGTGGATGAACTGAAGGAGATGGGCGCAACCTTCCTGACGCTGTGGGGCGCAGACGATCGCGACCGCGACGGTTGCTTTTCCATTCACGCGGCATTTCTTCTGCCGCACGACCTACTGGTGCTGGAGCACAAGATCCGGGAAGGGGCGAGGCCCGTCTACCCAAGCCTTGCACGGGCCTTTCCCGCCGCGGCCCGGCTGGAGCGCGCCACTCGCGACCTGCTCGGCATCGCCAGTACGGCTGAGGACCAGCGCCCGTGGCTTCGGCACGATGGCTGGCCGGCGACGGCGTATCCGCTGCGCCGCGACTGCAGCATGGCGGAGGCAAGCGATCAGCAGGCGAGCGGCGCGTACCCGTTCGTCGAGGTGGAAGGCAATGGGGTGCACGAGATCGCGGTCGGGCCGGTCCATGCCGGCGTCATCGAGCCGGGGCATTTTCGCTTTTCGGCGGTCGGCGAAAAGGTGCTGCGGCTGGAGGAGCGGCTGGGCTACACGCACAAGGGCGTGGCGAAGCTGTTTGAATCGCTGCCGCAAAGCGAGGGGCACCGGCTGGCGGCGCGCATCTGCGGCGATTCCGCGGTCGCGTTCTCCTGGGCATACTGCGCGGCGCTGGAAGCCGTGACGGAGACCGCGGTCCCGCCGCGCGGGTTGCATCTGCGCGCGCTGGCGCTCGAACACGAACGGCTCGCCAACCATCTTGGCGACCTTGGCGCGCTGGGCAACGATGCGGGTTTTGCCTTCGGGCTGACACAGTTCTCGCGGCTGAAGGAAGATCTTCTGCGGGCAAATGCCGAAGCTTTCGGAGAACGCTACCTTTTCAATTACATTCTTCCGGGAGGGGCCGCAGCCGACCTGGCGCAACCCGTCTACGCCCACCTGATCCATCTGTATCGCGCGCTGGAGCACGAAGCGGCAGGCATGCGGACGATCTACGACGATCACGGCGGCCTGCAGGACCGCTTCCGCGAAGCTGGACGCCTGACGCTGGAGCAGGCGACGGAACTGGGGGCGGTCGGTTTGGCCGCGCGCGCGTCCGGAGCCGCCCAGGACCTGCGCGCGACGCATCCCTGGGCGCCCTACGACACAATAGCAACGCAAATTGTTACAGAAACGGCGGGCGATGTAGCGGCGCGGGTGCAAGTGCGATTTCGCGAGATCTTCGAGTCGCTGCGCCTTTGCCGCGCGCTGCTCGCGGAGCTCTCGCACACCTCGCCGGGAGCACCGCCGATCGCAGCCCCAGTTCCCGCCGGCGAACCCGGCCGCATCGGAATTGGAACGATCGAGGGCTGGCGAGGGCCGGTGCTGGTCGCTCTGGAAACGGCGCCTGAGGGCAAAATCCGACGCTGCCATGCGCACGACCCGTCGTGGCAGAACTGGCCACTGCTGGAGCACGCGATCCTGGGCAACATCGTCCCCGACTTCCCTTTGATCAACAAATCCTTCAACCTGTCGTACAGCGGACAGGACGGCTGAGGCGCCTATGTGGAACACTCTATCGCGCATGATGCGCACGGGAATTTTGACCGAGCCATTGCCGGCAGCGGCCGCTGCGCCGTTCGCGGCGGAAGCGTTGCAGCACGATCTATGGAAGGTGCTGGGGCGCGCGCTGTGCATTCGCCACGTCGACGCAGGCTCGTGCAACGGCTGCGAGCTTGAGATTCACGCGCTGAACAATCCGTACTATAACCTGGAAGGCGCAGGCATCAAGCTTGTGGCCAGCCCGCGGCACGCCGATCTGCTGCTGGTGACGGGGCCGGTCTCGATCAACATGGAAGAGGCGCTGCGGCGCACGTACGACGCTGTTCCCGACCCCAAACTGGTGGTTGCCACCGGCGACTGCGCAGCCTGCGGCGGGATCTTCGGGGTCAGCTACGCGAGCCGCGGCAGCGTCGCCAACGCGATTCCCGTGAACCATACGATTGCCGGGTGCCCGCCGACCCCAACCGCGATCCTGAGCGGCATCCTGCGAGCTGTGCTGGAAGCTGAGCACGACGATCGCTGGAATCGGCGGGGGCCGTAGGCCGGCCGGAATCAGAGCGAAAGCAAAGTTGGTTTGGCCCTAGCTCGGGGTGGAGAGGTAACTCAGGATGGTGTTGGGCACGACCTTGGCCGCGGCGGCCAGCGCGGCGTTGTTGTCGGTTTCAGCCTGGGACAGATTGGTCGCGGCCTTGGCCATGTCGACACCGACCAAAGATGTTGCCTGCGATGAGAGATTGACGGTCTCCTGCTGGAGATAGGTTTCCTGAGCGTTCAACTGGCTTTCCGCGTTGCCGAAGACGACGCGCTGCTGGCTCACGTAGTTCAGGGCAGAGCTGACGGCTGTGGTCGCGGTTGCGATGGCTGAGGTACTTCCGCTTTGCAGGGCGGTGACCAGAGAACTCAACGAACCGAGCACGTTATTGGAGGAGTTCGAGAATACCTGGCTTCCGGGAAGATTGACCTGGACGCTGAGCTGGCCTCCGATGCTGCACTGGTCGCCGATCTGGACGGCGTTCACATCGTTGTTGCCGTTGTAGGTGTAGCCGGACGGCGAAGTGGGGTCCGCGGTGTAGGGGAGGGTGGTGCTGGCAGTGCCGGCAAAGACATAGGACCCCTGGTAGGACGTGTTGGCCTGGGATACCACGTCCGACAGAATCCCCTGCACCTGAGTGGCGATCTCCTGCTGGTTGGCGGCTGAATTGGTGCCGTTGGCGCCTTCCGTGCCCAGCGAGATGGCCTGGGTGAGCGACGACACGACCGAGCTCAGCGCCGAGTCCGCGTTCTGGACTGAGGATAAAACGCTGCTGATGTTTTGGGTGTATTGATCGACGTCGGCGGTCTCTATGGTGTTTTGCACCATGTCGGCCTCGGCCGCCGGGTTGTCGGAAGGCAGGTTGACGCTCTTGCCGGTGGAGACCTGCTGCAGCGCGGTCTGGAGCGAGGATTCGCTCTGCTGAATCGCGGCGAGCATGTTGGGAACCATGTTGGGATCGATGCGCATGGCTATCAATAACCTCCGGAGGTGCCCATATTGAGGGTCACGGTGCTGAGCTGCTGAACTGTGCTGACGATGCGTGCCGCGGCTTCGTATGCGGTTTGAAAGCGCAAGAGATTGGTCGCCTCTTCGTTGGTGTCGACGGCGGAGACCGAACCTTGAAGGGTGGTGAGCTGCTGCAGATTCAAGCCGATTGCGGTGGATTGGGAGCTTGCATTGGAGGCGGAATTGCCCACCTGAAACACGAGACTTGAATAGGCGGCGGCGGGCGTCTGCCCGGAGGGAAGGACGTTGGTCAGGGCGGCGGAGAGATTCGCAATATTGCCGTTGCTGCCGGCGGAACCATCCGAACTGCTGGCGACCAGGGAAGGATCGGAGATGACTACGGCGATCCCGGAGGCGGCATCGTTTGGATTGGCGGGGACGCTGAAGAAGTCCTGGCCGGTTTTGCCGTTCGAGTCGAAGCCCATGGCCTGGGCGGCGTTGAAGGCGGAGGCGAACTGGCTGGCCAGCGTGTTCAACTGGGTGAGGAACCCGGGGATGGTCTGGTCGCGAATCTGGATGGCGCCGCCCAGGGTTCCGCCCTGGAGCGACGTGGTGATATCGGTCCCGTTTGAATCGAGCACGTGCTGCATGCCGTCGCTGCCGGTGGTGGTTTGCAGGGTAAAGCTCTGATTGCCCATGACCAGCGGGGTCCCATTGCCGGTGGTAATGGTTTCGCCATCGCTGTTCTGCGTGACGGAGACGCCGGTGAGGGCAGAGAGTTGCTGCACCAGCTCGTCCCGTTGATCCTGGACGGTCCCACCGTCCTGGCCGGCCGCGGTGATCTGCGAGAGCTGGCCGTTGAGCTGCGCTATCTGCGAGGTGAGGGTGTTGATCTGCGAGACCGTCTGCGTCACCTGACCGTTGGCATCCGACTGCGCACCGGTGAGTCCGTTGGCGGTATCGTTGAAGGAGTCGGCGAGGTCCTGGCCGGCGGAGAGCACGCTCTGCTGCGCGGCGGAGCTGGTGGGGTCCGCCGACAGTTGTGAGATGCTGGTGGAAAACGAGGAGAGCGCGCTGGCGAGGTCCCCTCCGGACGAAGTGGAAAAATAGGATTGAATTTGCGAAAGCGTGGAGGATTGGGTGTCGGCACTGCTCTGCAACGAAGTCTGCTGCTGAATCTGCAGGTTGAGCAATTCGTCGCGGATGCTTTGCAGGCCGTCGAGGGTAACTCCGCCGCCGCTGACGCCGGAGCCGGATAGGGTCTCCTCGTTCTCACTGAACTGGGCGACTTCGCGGGTGTATCCCGCGGTGTTGGCGTTGGCGATGTTGTTGCTGGTGGCATCGAGCGCGCCCTGGGTCGCCTCCAGCGCCTGCATGCCGATCGACAGCGATGTATTGATACCTCCCATCGCGATTACATCTGGCAGGACCAGGTCTGATGTTTCAACCTGGGGCCAGAAGCCTCCTGAAATTGACCGTGGAACGAACTGAAAAACGAAGTCATGAGAGCGACGGAGCGGCTGGAATGCTGGAGCAGGGCTGCGTAATTGCGGTTCAGCCGCTGCAAGGTGTCGCCTGCGGATTGGATTTGTCGCGCCATATCTTCATCCATAGAGACCCGGGCGATGGCAGGCCGGGTTTGGAGCGGCGCGGACAGGTCGTCGGCCAACCTGGCCAGGCGCGCGCTCAACACCTGTTGATTGTCGATGCTCTCCTCGAAGTCCGCGAGGGCATTGTGCGCGATGGCCTGCATGGCCCGCTCCAATTCGCAGGTCATCGACCGCAATGCCTGGAGATACTCCGCGGCTTTCAACTCCCGATCCCGATCGCCGGCGGTGGTCATGCTTCGCTCGCTTCTGCAATGCTTGCTTCAGAAGGCACTAAGGCCGTGTTGGATCAGACGTTCTCGTCCACCATGGACGCGGCAATCTTGTCGGGGTTGAGCTCGTACTGCCCGCTGCTTACGGATTGCTTCAGGCTGTCTACCAGGCCCTGGCGCACCTCGGGCGAACTGAGAGCGGTGCTGACCAGCGAACCGACCGACGCAGAGTCGGAGGTCAGGGTGGCCCGATCTTCCGTAGTGGACAGGTCGGACTTGGCGGCGTTCTCCGCGGCAATTTTCTGAGAGGTCTGCTCGCTTGAAAGCTCAGTCGCGCTTGAATTGTATAGATCGATCCTCATCGTGTCTCCTCCGTACTAAACCGTAATTCCCTATCGGCCCTTTGTCCTAAAGATTTCAACGCTTTTTTTCGCTCCTCACATCTACAACTTGCGGGTGCCCCAATATTGGTGCAGCACTGTGGGCGGGGGGAGCTGCGACCGAGTTGGGGGTTTGAGCCTCGGCTTTGTCCGCGGCTGCGTGCATGGCCTTGGCCACCATCTTCCCGATGCCGATGCCGCCAGAAGCCGCCATGGAGGTTGCCAAGGTCTGCACTCCCAGGCTCATCATAGAGCCGCGGCCAACATCCTCGCCATCGTCGGCGCCGGGGACGGTGGCGAAGGATTGCTCCGCCTGCTGCAGCCAACTGCCCACCAGGACGGCCTCAAACTCCTTTGAGCCTTTGTCGATCTTGGCGGCGTCGGTTGGGCCCTTGGGCAACCGCGACCCCTGAATCAGGCGGTCTTCGCTCGACTGCAATGCGCTAGTCTGCGCGCTGAGAGAACCCATGCCGATGCTCGTTGCCATTTACTGGACCTCCAGATCGGCCTGCATACCGCCTTCGGCGCGGATGGCTTGCAGAATTGCGACGACGTCGTGCGCGGTGGTGCCAATGGCATGCAGCCCTTTGACCAGCTCGTCCACATTGGCGCCTTCGTCCAGGCGCATGGTCTGCGCGGCGTCCTCGTTGGCGTTGAGGTTGGTCTCAGGCACAACGACCGGCTCCATCGTGATCGGTCCGGCGTTCTTGCCCTTCTTATCGCCTTCGGGCGAGCCGGTCCCGGCCGGCACCGGCAAAACGGCGGCAACTTCATAGGCCGTGACGACCTGGATGGAGAGATTGCCGTGGATGACCGAAACCGGGGAGAGCTTGACGTCTCCGCCCATGACGATGGTGCCGGTGCGCTCGTTGATGACGATCTTGGCCGGGGTGTGGACCCTGAGCACGAGGTTCTGCACGCGGGAGATGAGGACGGTTACCGAGAGCGAGGACGCCTCGGCGACGTTGACGTCGACGCGGCTGTTGTCGAGAGCGACCGCGATGGGCTTCTGGAACTCCTTGTTGATGGCGTCGGCGATGTCGGAGGCGGTGGTGAAGTCGGGATTGCGCAGCAGCAGCGAGACGGTCTTGAAGCCGCTGAGATCGACTGAGGTGTCGCGCTCGACCATGGCTCCCTGGGGAATCAGGCCGACGTTGGCGGCGTTGACGTCCTTGCGGTTGGCGCCGGAGCCGGCGGAGTATCCGCCCATGACGAGCGGGCCCTGGGCCTCGGCGTAGACCTGGCCATCCGGGCCGTGCAGTCCGCTCATCAGGAGCACGCCGCCTTCAAGGCTGCGCGCGTCGCCAACGGAGGAGACGGTTACATCCAGCCTGGTGCCGGGCCGGGCAAATGGCGGGAGCGATGCGGTAATGAAAACCGCCGCTACATTCTTAACCACGGCGGTGGATGGAGGGATGAGCACTCCCATCTTCTGCATCGCGTTGGCCAGCGTCTGGACGGTGAAGACGGTCTGCTGGGTGTCGCCGGTCCCGCGCAGGCCAACCACCAGGCCGTAGCCCACCAGCATGTTCTCGCGCACGCCTTCGACGCTGGTGATGTCGCGGACCAGGACCTGGCGGTTGGTATCGCCCGCGACGGCAGCGAGGGGAAGCATGGCAGGGACGAGGACGATCGCCACGGCCAAGCGGCCGAGCGATCGGAGTCCAGCGAGCGAGATGATGCGCTTCATCAAGGTCAGAATCCTATGAGCCACATGATGGCTTTGGTGATCGGGTTGAGCGGACGGGTGCTGTCGGAGATGATGCCCTTGCCCTTCATCTCGATCTCGAGGTTGCTGAGCGCGGCGGAAGAGACGGTGTTGCTGGGGCCAATGTCGTTCGGCCGGACGACGCCGCGGACGGTGACGTCCTCGTGCTGGTTGTTCATGAAGATCTTGCGCTGGGCTTCGACCACCAGGTTGCCGCTGGGCAGCACTGCGATGACCTGTCCGGTGAGGCTGGTCTGGAAGGTGGTGTTCGAGTCGGTTGCGCCGGCGCCTTTAAGTGCGGTGGCGGAGTTTGCAGCGAGCAACGGATTCAGGCTGGCGGGAGTCTGGCCGGCGATGCCGGTGATGGCGGAACTGGTGGAGACAGTGCGGGAGTAGCTGGAGTCGCCGCTTTGGGCGGCGGTGGTCTGGACCGACACCAGGATGACGATGGTGTCGTTCAGCTTGCGCGCTTTGTAGTCCGTGGAGAGATCGCCGAGGGTGTTGCCGGGTGTCCACAGGCTGCCAACGGTCCCTCCGGAGACAGCAGGGACGTCCCGCTGCTGGAGGCGGGTAATGTAGTCGGACCGCAACTGCTCGGGCGAGTTCTTCGACTTCTTCGGCGCCCCCGCAAATGCCGGCGAGGCGAAGGCAAACAAGAGAAGGCAAGCAAGCAGGCGCCTTGCGAGTTTGGTCATTGGAGCTTCCCTCGCAAAATTCTGTTGGCGTCCACCTGGGCGACGTAGGTCAGCCGGTGGTCCAGGCTGGCGACGCGAATGGTTTGGCCGATGGCGCCATTTTCGAGGCAAACGACGGGCAGTTGAATATGGACATGTCCGCCGTCGAGCAGGAGGGTGGCGCGGCCGCCGGCGCGCATGACGAGATCGCTGGGGCCAGGCTTCGCCGGGAGAGTCGCGGCTGAGGAGGGGGCCGCGATCTCCGGGGCGATCGCCTGGGGTTGACTGGTCCGAACCGCGACGAAGAATGGCAGGCACTGCTCGGGCTTTACGCAGCTCAAACGGACTCTCATGCGGTGGTCGGTCCAAAGCTCCGCCGACTCAACCTTGAGTGCCGGCGCGCTGGTGGTGGCTACGACGTTGGACAAAAGGACTACTTGTTCCGGTGTTGCATTCATTCCCGCACTGCCAAGGGCCGCGGCAATCTGCGCCGTGGCGATCGCGTTCTGGGCGGACATCGCCGCAGCCGGGAAGGCCAGCGCGAGGGCGGCGAAGAGAGCGGGGATGCGGTTATGTGCTGTCATATCGAGTTACCTACTGGGCCAACTGATTCAGCCCCTGCAGCATCTCGTCGGCGGCTTTGACCACTCGCGAGTTCGATTCATAAGAGCGCTGGGCGAGGATCATGTTGACGAACTCGTCGACGATGTTCACGTTCGCCTGTTCGAGCATTCCCTGCTGGATGGTGCCCAGGCCGTCGACCCCTCCGGGGGTGCCGACAACCGGATCGCCCGAGGCCAGGGTGGGGAGATAGATATTGTTGCCAACGCTGTTGAGGCCGCCGGGATTGGGGAAGGCGGACAGCTGGATGGTGCCTACGGTCGAAGCGTTGGTCTGGCCAGGCAGGGTAACGCTGACGGTGCCGTCGCTGCCCACCGTGATGTTGGTTGCGTTGGAGGGGATGGTAATGGTCGGCTGGAGCTGGTTGCCGTTTGCAGTGACGAGGATTCCCTGCTGGTTGGGTTGAAAAGAACCGGCGCGGGTGTAGCCGATCTGGTTGTTGGGCAGAAGGACCTGAAAGAAGCCCGAGCCTTCGATGGCGAAGTCGAGCGGATTGCCGGTGCTCGAGAGGTCGCCCTGGGTCTGGATGATCTCGGTGTTGCCGGGACGCGTGCCCAGCCCGACCTGCAGGCCGGCGGCGACGGTGGTCTGCTGGGTTGCCGCGGAGCCGGGCATGATTTCGCTCTGATAGAGGAGATCGGAGAACTGCACCCGCCGCGATTGGAAGCCGGTGGTGCTGGCGTTGGCCAGGTTATTGGCAATATTGTCCAGGTTGATCTGCTGGGCGGTCATTCCGCTGGCTGCTGTGTAGAGGGCATGAAACATCGTTGAAGCTCCTTAACCAACCTTGGGCAGGTCCTGAGTAGCGGTTTTGTCCATCTCGGAGTTGAACATTGCGAGAGCGCGCTGCATCATCTCGGCTGACCGCTGCGCGGTAATGAGTTCCACCATGCTGGTAACCGGGTTCACGTTCGAGCTTTCCAGCATTCCCTGCTTGACGGTGGAATCGGTGGCGGGAATCTCGGTCTTGGGCGGCGCGGAGTAGTAGGTTTCGCCGGCGCTGCTGAGGGTGGTGCCAGGCGCAAACTGCACCAGCTTCAATTTGCCGGCCACGGCGCCTTGCGATGAAATGGTCCCGTCGGCGCTGATCGACACTTCGCCGGGAGGCATGGCGATGGCCCCGCTCGAGCCCATGACGGGATCGCCGGAGCTGGTGATCAGCTGCCCTTTGCTGGATACCTGAAAGCTGCCGTTGCGCGTGTACATCGGCCCATTCGGGGTCTGCACGACGAAGTAGGCCGATCCCTGGACGGCCAGGTCGAGGTTATTGCCGGTTTTCTGCAGGGCGCCCTGGCTCTGATCGAGGGTGGTCCCGCTGAGGAGCCCGAAGGTGTTCATGGCCTGATTGAGCGGGGAGCCGGAGGCGCCGCCGGCCTCGGCGAGCACGGAGCTGAAGACGTTGTGCTGGGCGCGATAGCCGACCGTGCTGGCATTGGCCAGGTTGTTGGCGATCGTGTCCAATGCCTCAGTGCGGGAGACCAAAGCGGTGCACGCGGCATAGTATCCACTGTCCATAGACTCCTCTTCGCATAGGACAATGCACGAAGAGTGCCAATCGAAACCGCCAGAATTGGCCCAAAAGAGGCACCGAACGACCGCTAAGGCAAGGTTTTGATGAGGGGACGATGAGAACCGCCGCACCATTGCACCCGCCGGGGCACGCTGGCGCCGGTTCTCTCATGCGGGAGCAATCTACGCCGCGGTAACCAGAGTGACGCCGTACTAACCCTCGGCGACCCGATGCAGACGGGGGCGGAGGTCCTGCTCAAACGAGCAGTGACCGCTGGAGCGCGCGCCGCGCAAGTGGGCCTTGCGGACGATTTCCGACCAGCCAGCCGCAGAATCGGGCAATTGCATCTCGTTGCACATTTCGGCGACGCAAGCGGGCAACGACCATCGTTTCGCGAGCCGGAGCCCGGTAAGCGCAGGGTCAGCGCTCCCGGAATCCTTCCATCCGAGCAGGGCGGGCAACCAACCGATCCCATGCAAGAGGCCGGCCAGATAGGCCTCGTCGGGATCGATTTCCAGCATCTCGTGGGCCACAAGGTGGGCCTGGCTGGCAACGTCGCGGGAATGATCCCAGAATGCCGCGAGTTCGTTCTGGCGGCCGTGGCGGGTGATGGTCTGCGCCGAGACGACCTTCAGGCAGGCCCTCAATCCGAGGTCGGAGATGCAATCCTCAAGGCGCATCGGGCGGTCTTCGGCCATGCCGTACTCGCGTCCGGCGAGGCGCAGGATTTGCAGGGCGGCGCCCACATCCGCGAGCACAACCTGGGACATCCGGCGAAGATCGACGCAGGGTTCCTGGACCATCAAGTCCAGCATCAGAAGGGTTTCCGGCATCACCGGAACATCGGGAAGATCCAAGCCCGCGGCAACCTGCAGAGGTTGACGATCCGCCAGAGAATCGCGTCGAGCGTTGATGCTAAGAGGGGTTTCGTTCAACACTGTGCCATCACCTGACACAGTTATCGGCAATTCCGGCTGACTTTCTAGTTGGAATCCACAGATACCGCTACCCCGGTAAACCTCGCGCGATGAGGCTTTTCCCGAGAGAAAAGCCTTGCGATAATCGCCCCTGGGGCCGGTTTCGCTCTAACCTGCGGAACGGACGGTTGCGGAAATTGCCGCTTCGTCCGGACGCCGGCCGCGGTTGCCTTTGATGCGGAACAACAGGTCGACGGTCTTCCGTTTTCCGGAGAGCCTGGTCCAGGCATAGTCCCCGCAGTGGGCGAAACGGACATCCAGCGCTGCAACCTCGACCGCGAAGCCGCCGACGGTCTTTCCCATCTGTGCGGGTGTTTTCGGATCGTCGAAGACCACCTCTTCGAAGGCCGGGACCGAAGCCAAGGTCTGCATCTGCTCCGCAAACTCGGCCGGAGTGATGAAACAGGGCTCCGCCCGGAAGCCGGTCATCTCTTCCAGGGCACTGAGGAGACCATGGTCCACGCGGTAGACAAAGCCGAGAAGCAGGCGCTTTGCGGCCGCGGAGCTGTGCAGGGGCGCGGCCGAGCAACTGCGCAACAGCTTGAAGGGGATGTCGGACTCAACCATACGGCCCATCCGTTCGCGCCCAAGGACGGGATATCCCCACTGGGCAGCGCGGGCCGCGGTCAATTGTTTCTCGCTGGCCAGCCCCAGCCGGAGCAGGACAGACTCCAACTGCTCGCCGTGCGCCTGGCTTTCAGCGACGGCCAACCGCAGTTGATTGTCGTTGAGATAGCCCTTGGACAGCATCACCAGGCCAATGGAAAGCCTGGGGTTGTGCGGCATCTCCAGGATTTTGGTGCCCGCGAGCGCGGAAAAGCGCATGGCGGCGGCAGCGGAGAGGCAATCCGGACCGCAATACCAGGTTTCGCCAACACTGATTCCCACGCGGCTCTGGACGCCGCGCATGAAGAGAGTGTTCGGGCAGGTGAGCAGGCCGCAGGGGGTATACATGTTCTTCCACCTGCGATTGGCGGCCAGCCCCAGCAAATCAAGTGACAATCTCATCGAACTCCATCCTTCAAAAGAAATCAGCAGCCCAACTGCGAGGCGATCGGCTGCGGAACTTCAGTCACACGCAAGCCATAGTTGCCATCGACGATGACGGCCTCGCCGCGGGCGATCACTTTTCCATCGAGCAGCAGCTCCACCGGATCATCGACCTGGCGGTCCAGCTCGATGACCGAACCGCTGGCCAGCTCGAGCACGTCGCGCAGCGGCAACTGACGCTGACCGAAGCGAAGGGACAGGTTGAGCTCGACGTCCAAGACGAGCTTTAGATTCGCTGGATCGATGGCGAAGCTACCGGCGGCGGCGTCGCTCTTGCCCGGCCCGGACAATGCGGCGAGGAGTTCGCCGTCAAAGTAGAGCAGGACGGGGATGTTGGGGTCGTCTGCCGCGGATGCGGCCAGGGGCACCACAAACATCCCGCCAAAGGCCAGGTCTTCGACGCGATCCACCTTGAAGTTGAGGTCGCCATATTGGGGCGATAGGGACGCAGCCATGCCGGCCATTGCCGCCGACAATACCTTGGCCAGTGCATCGGCATGCTGGTTGTCGAAGTCCGCGGCCGGGAGGCCAAGCAGCTTTGCGCCGAGATCGGCGACCTGGGGCTGGTAAAGCTCGACGAAACACTGGCCACGGAGCCCACCCTCCGCGGTCAGCCGAAAATGGACGGGCTGGCCGGGACGCGTGGCAAGATCGGGACTCTCCAAAACCCGAAGCTCGAGCAATGACCCTAGAGCCTGGGTTAGCGATTCGGCAAGAGATAGTGCGAAGGCATTCGCGAATACTCCTGCCGCCTTCCTGGTGCCTTGATTCTCCACGTTTTATTCCTTTCCCCAGCTTGCGGGTGTTACGCGGCGGCCGACCTGCGCTGCCTTTTGAGCGCCGTTCCTGACCGGCACCGCCTCAAAAATCTCGAGTCCCGCAACCGTCAGCATGCCCGGAGTTCGCACCGGAGCACGGAGCTTGAGCACATATCCTGGCTGCAGGGCAATCAGGTCGCGAACCGGAACTCTCATGCCGAGCAGATCGGCCGCGACCAGCACGTCGCAATCGAGGATGCGTTCGCGGACGCTGGCCTTGGGAAAAAAGCGCAAGGCCCCTTTCTTCTTGGGCTGGCCAACCTGACTCCGCTTGATGAGAATGCCGGCGAACGACGCTGGAAAGGCCACCTGAAGTGCTCCAGTGGCGCCAGCGACCTCAATCTCGAACTTCACCAGAGTCAGCCTCTCACTGGCGGGGCAAATCTCCGGCAAGGCCTCCGGCTGGATGCTGGCGCTGGGCGCGACGGTCGCTTCGGGGATTCCCCAAGCGGCGATGGCCTGGCGCGCGATCAGCAGCATCACGTCCTGCATGATCTCTTCTTCGATCTCGGAGAAGGCGCGGGACTCGGCCGCCAACACGCCGGTTCCCCCCAGAAGCAAGTCGATGATGGGAAAAACCAGCTCGGCATCGCACTCGAGAATCATGACGCTCGAAACCGCGGCGATAGGGAAAGCGGCGATATAGCTGAATGGGGGGATGGCCGCAATGTGGTTCTTGACGGCGATTTGATCGAGAGTGAGGAGACTGACCTTCATCTCCGCGCCCACGTACGCGGCCAGCGCTTCCGTCAGATTGCGTGCGAAGGTCTCGTGGATGGCGGTGAGAGAGCGCGCGCTCTCATTGGACAATCGTCCGGCCGAGCGAAAATTGCAGGGCACGATGGACCGCGGCTTGCCTGCCGCTTTTTGCTCGCCGGAAGTTGACTCGCCGGCGGTTTCAGGCTCGATGGGTTCTTCACTACGCACACTCATAAAGTCCTCTATTCGCGACACGGGCAGCCGTCGGCTGGTCGTGGACGTGGGCCAGCGACTTTCTCAGCTTGACCATGGTCGCCTGGCGGATCTGGGATACGCGCGAAAGGGCAATCCCCACCACTTCGGCAATCTCTTTCATGGTGAGCTCCTCGCGATAATAGAGAGACAGGATGAGCTGCTCTCTCTCGCTCAACTTGGAAATCGCTTCGGCCAGATGGGCCTTCATCTCGCCCTTGAGGCATAGATCGAAGGGATCGGGATCGACCAGGTTGGGCGCGGATTCAATCACGTCCAGCGACTCCGAACGATCGTTGGTGGCGCTTATCTGGGAGCCGGCCAGATGCAGCCCGTCGATCTGGGCCATGATCTTGCGCAGGTGATCGACGTCCAGGTGCATCTCAATGGCAATCTCCGCGTGCGAGGGGTGGCGTCCGAGGCGGCCTTCAAGCCGCGCGGTCGCCTCCACAATCTCGCGGCCTCTGCGGCGAATGTAGCGGGACCCCCAATCGGAGTCGCGCAGGCTGTCCAGGATGGCGCCGCGAATGCGAAACTTCGCGAAGGTCTTGAACTGGGCGTTCTTGGAGCTGTCAAACGTCCGGCTGGCTTCCAGCAAACCGACAACTCCCGCGTTCACAAGGTCCTCCAGCTCGACATGCTGAGGGAGACGCTCGCGAATACGCGAGGCAATGTAGTAGACCTGTGAAAGCTCCTGCATCACAAGAGCATTGCGATCTTCCGCTTCTTCCGCGCTGGTTTTATACGCCACTTCTGCTTGGGTCATATGTTCACCTCAAATACCTGACTTCTTCATCCAACCGAACCAATCGACTGCACTTGTGTCATCGCAGGAATCTCCGATGGGGAGATGACCACGATCTTGGGAATAAATGGCTCCAGCAGCCGCTTCAGGTAGAAGCGTCCGGGAGAGGAACAGAGAAGCACGGGGGGCGCCAGGGCAATCTGGTCGCCGAACATGGACCGCAGTCCATCCAGCACTCTGCGGGCCACGGAAATCTGCATCGCCCCGCCGGCGGACAACTGCGGGTGCTGCGAGGAAGTGCGGCTGCATTCCTCTTCGATGGCGCGGTCCAGTGTGACCACCTTGAGCTGGCCACTCTTATTCAGGAGCGGGCGAATCAGCGCGCGTCCCAGAGAATGCCGCGCGGCCTCAACCAGGCTGACCGGATTCTTATTGACCATCGCCGCTTCCACCAGGGCTTCGAGAATGGTGCCGAGATCGCGGATGGAAACCTGCTCGCGGAGCAACTGCTGCAGGACTTTCTGCACCTCACCCAGGCTAAGCAGCTTCGGAGTCAGCTCCTCCACCAGCCTGGGGTGGGAGTCGGCGAGCCGGTCGACCAGGCGCTTGGTTTCGTGACGGGTGAGCAGGTCATGCGCGTTCAGCTTGATCAATTCGGCCAGGTGCGCGGCCAATACCGAGGTGTGATCGACGACTGCGTAACCAGCGGCGATGGCCTGCGCCTGCACGCTGGGTGCAATCCACTTGGCGGGCGAGTCGAACGCCGGCTCGCGCGTCTCCTGGCCGGGAATGTCTCCCGGCTTGGGGTTTGAATTCACCGCCAGCAGCTGATCGCGCTTCATCTCCCAGCGGGCAATCTCGACGCCGCGCAGGTAGATGACATATTCCCGTTCCTTGAGGCCCAGGTTGTCGGTGATGTGGATGGATGGCACCAGGAACCCGAGTTGCTGGGCAAGATTCTTGCGCAACGCCTTCACCCGGGCGAGCAGTTGACCTCCCTGCTTGATATCCACCAGCGGCACCAGGCCCACGCCCACCTCGAGCATCAGGTCGTCCAGTTTCAGCACCGCATCCATAGGATCGGCCGTGGGCGTCCCGGCCTTGGCCGCGGCAGCCTTGGCCTCCGCGGCGGGTTCGCCGGCGGCGGCAGGCTTCATCTTCGAGGCGGCGAACATCGTAAGTCCGCCCAGCGCAATGAACGAAACCTTGGGCATGCCGGGAATCAGGGCGAGCGCCAACAGAACTCCGCTTACGATCCAGAGCGGGCGCGCGGTCTTGAACATCTGCTTATTGATGTCCGAACCGAGAGAGTGGTCGGAGGCGGCGCGGGTCACGACGATGCCGCCGGCAACGGAGACCAGCAGCGCCGGGATGATCGCCACCAGTCCATCGCCCACGGTCAGGATGGTGTAGGTCTTGAGCGCATCCTGGAAGGCCATACCCTGCTGGAACACGCCGATCAGGAAACCGGCAATGATGTTGACGACCATGATCAGGATGGTGGCCAGAGAATCGCGCTGGCTGAAGCGCGCGGCGCCGTCCATCGATCCGCAGAACTCCGCCTCCCGTGCGACCGCTTCGCGACGGGCGCGGGCCTGGTCCGCGGTAATCAAACCTGTGTTCAGGTCGGAGTCGATCGCCATTTGCTTGCCGGGCATCGCGTCCAGAGTGAAGCGCGCGGTCACCTCGGCGGTGCGGACGGCGCCGTGGCTGACGACCAGATACTGGATCGCGATCAAGGCGATGAAGATGACGAAGCCGACGATGTAGTTGCCGCCAACGACAAACTGTCCGAACGCCTCGATGACCTTGCCCGCGGCGGAGGTGCCTTCGTTGCCGTGCAGCAGGATGCGCCGGGTGCTGGCCAGATCCAGCGACAGCCGCATCAGGGTGAGGAGAAGGATGAGACTGGGAAATACGGAGAACTGCGTGGGCCGCAGAATCTGGATTGCCGTCAGCAGGACCAGCACGGACGCGGTAATGCTCAACGTCAGCAGCAGGTCGAGGATGAAGCTCGGCAACGGCACCAGCATCACGAACACCAGCGCCACCGCGGCGGTTGGAATGATCCAATCGCCCGAGGCGCGAAGTGTGCCGAGCAGTCCAGGACTCCGGGTTTTGGTCGCAGGGGTCACAGGGGTCTCATCTCTCCTTGTACGTTGGCGGCGGCCCTGGCTTGGGCGTCGCGGTTCTTGACCTCGGCCTGGGCCTTGTAGACCATGACCAGAATTTCAGCGACGGCGTGATACAGCGCGGACGGGATGGAGTCGCCAACCTCGGCGCCTTTGTAGAGCGCCTGCGCCAAAGGCCGGTTCTCCATTACCGGAATGCTGTGGTCCCACGCAATCTCCTTGATTTTTTGCGCCAGCAGATCCAGCCCCTTAGCCACCACGACAGGTGCGGGCATGTTCATCTCGTAGCGCAGCGCGACCGCGTAGTGGGTGGGGTTGGTAATGACGACGGTCGCGGTCTCGGCGGCCTTGATCATCTGCTTGCGCCGCATCTGGCGCTGCAATCTGCGGATTCTCGACTTGTTCTGCGGATTGCCGTCGGACTGCTTCATCTCCTCTTTGATTTCCTGGCGGCTCATCTTCAGGTCGCCCTCGCTCTTAATCCAGAGGAAGAAGTAGTCGACGGCGGCCCAGGTGAGGAGGATCAGTCCAGACTTCCAGCAGACCTCCTTCAACATGCCGCCAACCAGAACGACAAACTGGCGCGGATCGGCGTAGGAGCTGGCGCAGATTTCTTTCCAGTGGCTGGTGAGACAGGTGCAGCCGACCCAGGCAATGGCGGCGAACGGCAGCAGAGACTTGAGGACCGTACTCAACCCGGCCGCAGAAAAGAGAGTCTTGAGTTTCGTGGAAGGGCTGAGACGTTCGGGCTTAATCGACAGCGCCTCGGGGGCAAAGACAAAACCGCCCTGCGCGTATCCCGACACCAGAGACACAACCAGCGCCGACGACAAGATTGGAACAATCCAGCGAAGGGCTTCGACACTGGTCCAGAACAGAAGAGGACCGCCGGCATCGAATGCGTTGGTATTGGCGGCGTCCAGGGCATTGCGAAAGAAATCCGTCCAGTGGTGCGCGGCCTGCTCCGCGGTGAGCGCCAGCATTCCGGCGACCGCAAACATTGCCACCGCGCCGGTGAGCTCGCGCGAACGCGTGACCTGGCCGCGCTCCCGGGCCTTGAGCCGGTGCCGGGGTGTCGCTTGTTCGGTCTTGTTCGAGTCAGCCATGAAGTTTCAATGCGCCAGGTGCAGAAGGTGTTCGCCGTTCGCCAAAGAGTCCAGAAACAGGCGACGGAAGAGGTCGGGCCAGTACTTAAGAGTTGCGATGAGAATGAAGATCCCAAGCATGCTTTTGATCGATGGGCCAAGCAGCATGAGCGGCAGTTGCGGCGAGGCCTTGCCGAGCAGACCGAGGACGATATCCGCGACCAGCGTCGCCGAAAGGACGGGAGCGGCGATCTGGATGCCGAGTCCGAAAATCTGGCCCACCGTCTTGACCACCGCCATGGTGAAGAGACTGCCGATGTGCATAGTGCCGACCGGCATGTAGAGGAAGCTGTTTCCAATCGCGCGCAGCAGCCAGTAATGCACGTCCATGCGCAGGAACAGCAGCATGACGATGCTCTGGTAGAAGAGCGAGACCACGGTGGTATCGACGTGGGTCTGCGGATCGAGGATGTTGACCAGGGAGTAGCCCATCTGCACGCCAAGCACCTGCCCGGCCATCTGCGCGGCTTCGAAGACGATATTGGTTGCGATGCCCATGCCCACGCCGATCAGGAACTCCATGAAGACGATCAGAGGCCAGGTGGCCAGCGTGGACGATGCGAGATCGTGGCCAACCGTGGGAAACAGAAGCACCGTAATCGACAGCACCAGAATCGCCTTGACCCGCGCAGGAATGACGACGCTGCCGAAGAACGGCGCAAACAGCATCAGTCCCGTCAGGCGCACCCCAATGGTGAGCAGTCCGCTGACGATCGTGAGCAATGGAATCTGGATCATTGCAGGTACCCATGGAAATCGGAGAGGGTGGTCAGCGTGTAGTGGGCGAGATGACGCCACATCCAGGGCATCATGAGGAACAGGGCGCCTCCGGTGGCCAGCAGACGCGACACCGTGGATACAGTGGTGTCCTGCAGCGACGTGAGAACCTGCACGATGTTCACCGACAGGCTGACAAAGATCGCCACGGCCAGAATCGGGCCAACCAGGATTATCACTTCCTGCAGCATCAGTCTTCCGAGCAAGACAACCTGATCGACGTCCATTACTGGAAGCTCCTCATCAACGAACCAATCAATAGGTGCCAGCCATCTACCATGAGAAAAAGCAGAAGCTTGAGCGGGGTTGAGATGACCACGGGCGGCAACTGCAACATGCCCACCGACGTCGTAATGGAAGCCACGACCATGTCGACGATCAGGAAGGGCAGGAACAACACGGTCCCGATCTGGAAGCCAGCCTTCAGCTCAGACAGGATGTAGGCTGGCAGCAGCACGCGCATGGAGACATCGTCGATCGATGCCGGATGCGGCTCATGGGCCAGGTCGACAAACAGGGAGACGTCCTTGTCGCGCACATAGTGGGCCATGAAGTGGCGCATGGGATCTTCCGCGCGGCCGAGCGCGTCGATGGGCGTAATCTGGTTGGCCTGCATGGGAAGAAACGCATCCTGGTAGATCTGATTTGCGACCGGCTGCATGAGGAAGAACGTCATGATCAGCGACAGCCCGATCAGCGTCTGGTTCGACGGCGTGGTTTGCAGGCCAAGCGCCTGACGCAGGAAGTGGAAGACGATCAGCAGGCGCGCAAAGGGCGTCATGCACACCAGAATGGAAGGAATCAGCGTCAGCACGGTGAGCATGACGACGACGTTCCACGGCACCGAACTGCCATTTACGCCTGGAATCTGGAGGACGCCGCCGATGTCCCCGGGCGCGGCGGGCGCTACCGGTTTGCCGGTGATCCTGATTTTCGGCGAGGGCGCGGGCGCCAGCGGCGTGCGCCTCGACGGCGTTGGTGAGATCGGACTCGTCTGGCCCTGCGCGGCGGCCAATTGAGAGATCTGTGCCACAGTGAGCGGCTGCGAGCCGGACAGTTGCGCGATTCCCGTCGCCCGCGCGGGGAGTTGAACCTGCGCGGCGACGGGCGCCGCAACCGTGAGCAGCAGGCCGGCGGCCAATGCGAAGCTCTTTGTTGGGCGCGGGAAGGTCATGCCACATCTCCGCGAACACTCTTCATGCCTACGCTCGTCAGCTCTTGCGCCGCACTCGGCTGCGCGGGACTCAGCTGCGCCAGCAGGGTCACGCCGGACGCGCCTCCACCAATCAGAAATTCGCGGCCTTCGACGTTCACGATCGACACGAAGCGCTTTTCTCCAAGCGAAACCGTCTCCGCAACACGCAGCCGCTTGGTCGCGGTCTGCACGACCTTCGTTTGAAGCCACGACAACGCGCGCAGCAGCGGGCTGGGGCCAAGCCGCTTGGCTTTGCTTGGCTCCACGAGCGCTGTGGGCTCGGGTCGCGGTGCGGGCTCCGGCCGCGGGGTAAATGCGATGCGCGGGTTCTCTCGAACCACCCACTCCTCGGCGGAGTCGGTGAGCGCCGCGTGGAATGTCGACCTGGGGGACGCCGGCTGCGCCGCAGGTGCGGCGGTCGCCTGGGGCGAGCCAGCGGAGGCAAAACGCGGAATGCGAACCTTCACGATCATCCTTGCTCCGTAACGCGAAACGCCAGCCGGTCGCCGACGACTTCAAACTCGGTCCATCCAATCAGCACGTGGTTCACCCGAAGGGGCACGTCGCTGGTGTGGTGGGTTGCGGTCTCCACGATGGAGCCCTTGGTGAGCTTAAGCAGGTCGCCAATGGTGAAGCGCACCACTGGCAGTTCCAGACTGAGTGTGCATGGCAACCACGGCATGGTGTCGAGCAGATCTTGCCCAGCCTCTGCCGGGACCGGGAGGTTGGGACCGGCGGCGTTGGCTTCCAGCATCTGGACTGCGGTGTTCATTTGGACCCCGTGTTCTCCGGTTCCTTGCGTCCCGCGGTTGGCTTAGACCTCTGGCCAGACCCGAAAGAGACGACGGGCGGAGTGGTTGCAGGAAAGACAAATGCAATCCGAGTGCCGAAACGGGAATCGGCTGCGCGACGCCTCGCGCCACGTAAATCCGGGTCTAGCCTGATGTATTGATGGGACTTGCGACGAATACGCCCGCCCGCACACCCCTCCCGCCTGGTGAGACAGGCATGAGAGTGGGTGGCCGGCGAGCACCCTCCCGCCAGTTTGGGGGTCACGTGGCGGGAGGCTCTAATGTGAAGCTAAGAACTCAAGCGGTCCATCCAGCGCTAGCTCATCATCTGGATGGTCGCCTGGGAGATCTGGTTGAGGGTAGTCAGCACCTTGGCGTTGGCTTCGTACCCTTGCTGGGCAACGATCATGTTCGAGAATTCGGTGGAGAGATTTACGTTGGATTCCTCCACCGACCCGCCGGTGATGGTGCCGTCGCCACCCGCCCCCGCCTGCCCAACCACAGCAGCTCCTGAAGCAAACGTGGCCTGGTAGTCGTTATTTCCCGTCTGCGCTAGCCCCTGGTTGTTGGCGAAGCTCGCCACCGCGACCTGTCCCAGCGCCAGCGTCTGGCTGTTGCTGAACTGGCCCTGCACGGTCCCGTTCGCCAGCACGGAGTAGCCGGTCAGCGACCCCACGCCATAGCCGTCCTGGTTGGTCGTGGCCGTGGCGCTGGTCGCGTTCTGCTGCGTAATGGTCGGATTACCCGAAGCATCGTTCAGATTCCAGGTCAGGTCCATCGCCGACGCGCCGTCTGCCAGGCCGGAGATGTTGATTCCGGTTACCGTCCCGGTCGGCGAAGTCAGTTGCCCGGAGGAGCTGAACGTCAGGGCTCCCGATGCAATTGTCGTCGGGCTTCCGGTTCCGCCGGTGGCCGATGCCGGAAGCGTGATGTCGTAGGTCCAGTTATTGGCGGAGGTATTTGTATAGTTCACGGTCAGGGTCTGCGCGGTACCCAGCGAGTCGTACACGGTAATCGGGGTGCTGAAGCTGGTGCCCGCGGCAGCGCTGGAGTCGAGGTTCGTATTCATCTCGAAGCTGGTGCTGGCTACGCCGGGCATGGTGGTCGCCTGGTTCACGGAGATCGGAGCCAGCGCCGCGTCGGTCGACACGACCCCGTTTACCGCCGGATACCCCATCACCAGCTCACCGCTCGGCGTGGTGAGCTGTCCCGACGAATTCGTGGTGAAATCGCCCGAGCGGGTGTAATCGGTTCCACTGCCGCTTTGCAGAACGAAGAATCCATTGCCCTGCAGCGCCATATTCGAGGAGACGCCAGTCGAGCTGACCGTGCCATCGGTGAATGCCGAAGTTGTGCCCGCCACTTGCACGCCCGATCCTGTCTGGATTGGGTCGCCGTTTCCTGAAGTCCCCTGCATCTGGTTGAAGAGGTCGGAAAAGCTGAGGTTCTGGTCCTTGTAGCCGTCGGTGTTCAGGTTGGCGAGATTGTTGGCAATATTGTTGAGCGAGGAAGCGCTAGCTTCCAAGCCTGAGAGTGGGATCGCAAATGCTGACATTTATCTGCCTCCTGAAAGTGTGGAACTTGAAGTTGCCGCTGGCGTTGCGAAGCTGCCGTAGAGGTTCATCAGCGCATTCGGGTCCGACGAAGGGGTGTAAGCCGGCACTTGCTGGCTGGCCGCAGCCGTACCCGCCAGATGCGCAGTTGCCGGAGATGCAGAAGATGCATCCGTGCTCCCGCTGTCCAGGGGGGTCACCGCATTCGAGGTCGCGCTGCTGGAAGTGCCGGTGGTTCCAGCGGACATCGTGTCCAGCGTCTGGTTGATGGACATCAGTTGATCCAACTGGTTGAGAGAGACCATCTGACCAACCATCTCGGTCGGATCGACCGGCGACGTCGGGTCCTGATTTTGCAATTCCGTCACCAGCAGGTTCAGGAACGTGGTCTGCAGGTCGGACGAAGAAGTCCCCGTGGCACTGCTTAAACTGCTCGAACTGGTTGTGGAGCTCGTCGTCGTTGCCCTCGGCGAACTCGCACTTTGTGCGGTCTGCGGTGCGGCCACGCTCGGTGTAAATCCTTGAATGTTCATTCTGCCTTCCTCTTTCTTCTGAATTGATTTCTCGCTAAGCTCTTATGTCCAACCGATAGCTACCGTTTGTGCCGGCAAGCACTGCCGGGCTTATGCCAACGTCGGGGTCCACCGGGACGGCAACGCTTTGGAGCGGAGCCGATGGGGCAAACGCGCTTTGTTCCTTCTGCCGGGAACCACTCTGGCCAAATGTCGATGCAGCCTGATGGTTGACCTGGATCAGCGTGTCGAGGCCGGAGTCGTTCCCCAGCTTGGTCTGCACCGAAGCAACATGCGCCGAGATGGCTCTGCTCAAGTCGCCGTGGTCCAGCGATATCTGCGCCAGCATCTGCTGCTGCGAGACCGAGGTACGAATCGAGATAGCGCCAAACTCGCTGGAATGGAGTCCAACCCGCATCTCCGTCTCGCTCATCGTCTGGACGATTCTGGAGGCGTTGATGCCCCCGGAGGCCGCAACTTCGTCTTCATCCAGCGCGCTCGAACTGGTATCGCTCGACTCAAGCTGCCGATGAGAACCATGCAGAAGGCTGCCGGTTGCGGTTGCCGCTTCGGGAGAGACCGCGGGAGCCGGGATCGGCTGTGCCTGTGCAGAGGCGCTGTCTACAGCCTTCGGCATCGTCACTTGAGGCTGCGAAGAGTCAGCCTGGGAGTGTTGCGCCGGCTGGCCGTTGCTCTGGGCGCCGTGGGACGACGCATCGACCGCCATGCCCGCTCCCGTCGCCCTGGGCGTATCCGACGTGGCCGTGGCATCCGAGTTCTTCGGGCCGACGGCATCCATCGTGGTCTTCTGTGCCAACTTGCCCGAGGACTGGGTCGAGTCCGCCTTGTTCGAGAGTATCGATGCCGAGGACGACGGCATTTGAAAGTTGAAAGTCCCGGCGGCGGACTGTGCGTTCACTCCCGCTCCGGCTTGTGCCGCTGCATCCAAGGTTGCCGCCGCTTCCAATGCGGCCGAAGCAACTGAAGCAACCGCCTCACCAACAGCCTTGTCCGAAGACGCCACGATCGCAGGTTGCTGCTGCGGGGGCGCGGCGGGATCCGATGTTGATGCTTTCGCCGGAGCTGCGGGCATCGGCGAAGCTGAATCGGACGAAGTGACGTCGAGGTGAAAGCCTGGAGCCTCCGCCGTGGCATTCGAAGAACCGTCGCCGCTACGAGCATCGCCTTCCTGGCCTGCCAAAGAATCGTTTGCCGAAGTGGCTTTTTCGTCGACGGGGGGAACGGTTGGGGCTACAGTCGAGCTGCCGTTGGCGAGGGGTTGCGCATTTTCCGGCTTGCTTGCCTGCCTGGCGGCGGTGCTGGCGCCAGAATGTGCCTTCGACTCGACGCCGAAGGAACCGTTATCCGCATTGGCGCGGTCGGTTGAGCTCGCCAGCGCCGCTTGGAATGTGCCAGCGGACGGGGTCGCGGGTGCGGGGGTTGGCATGGCCGCGGTTGAAGACGTCGTCGATGAGGCTGCAATTCGCACGCCTGTAGTAATGCACGTCGCTGGCCAGGATTTTGCCTTCGAGAGGCCGTTTTGTGTCGGGGTAAACTGCTGACTGTAAGTGGGTTGCGAGTCGACTGGTTTTGCTTTCGCCAAAGCGTCAACTGCAACCCGGCAAGGGTTGCCGTACGAAGTGGGCAAGGGCTGCCCAGTTGATGGTTTGCAGCACAAGGAAAGTTTGCCCGCGGGCGTCGGAGATGCCACCCCACACGGCCGGGCGCAGTGTGGTTTCACGTGGAATGCTTCTGGGAGATTGCGAGTTGACGTGTATCAGCTACGATGGCGGCGGGCTATAAAGATGTCGTCGAGATATTTCTGCTGGGCCCGCGTCTGCTCCAGTTCATACGCGTTCCGCTGCTCATTGAAAAGATTGATGATGGTCTCGTGCTCGCGGTGGGCCGCCAGGTAGACCTTCATCTGTTTCAAGCGCTGTTCTTCAAGCCCTTGAAGGGTGATGTTAAGAGCGGTCTTCGCTTCGACCGCGGCCTGCGCCTCCCACAGCATGGTGTGCAACTGGCCCGCGGGCACGGCCTGCAGCAGCGCTTGGTTCCGCGCCGCATGTGCCTTCGCCGCCGCCTCCGTCAGCTCTTCCATCTGATGCGACACGCGAGCCATTTCCAACTGAATGCGCTGCAGCGCACGCTCCTCGCGCTTCTCCAGGCTTTCCTTGACTCGAAGCACCGTCGCAAGTGGAAACCGAAACGCCATGATGACGCATTCTCCGAAGCCGTCGCTAGTTTGGCAAGGCCAGCAGCGAAGCAACCGCCTCGGCGTACTTGCATTGGACGTCCGGCCGTTGCTGGAGGAACTTGTTCAGCACGGGCAGATTCTCGACTGCTTTGTCCAAGACCGGATCGGAGGATTTCTGATAGGCGCCGATGCGAATCAGGTCTTCCGACCGCGCATACGCCGCCATCAACATTCGCAGCGCGTTGGCCTTGGCCAGATGCGCTTCCGACACTACGCTCGACATCAGCCGGCTGAGGCTCTGCAGAACCGAGATCGGCGGATAGTGGTTGTTCATGGCCAGGTTACGGTCCAGCACCACATGGCCATCCAGAAGCGAGCGCACCGTATCGACCACGGGATCCTGTTGATCGTCGCCCTCCATCAATACGGTGTAGAAGGCGGTGATGCTTCCCTGAGAGAAGTTTCCCGTTCGTTCCACCAGGCGGGCCAGCATATTCAGCACCGACGGCGTATAGCCCTTCGCGGTTGGCGGCTCGCCCGCGGCCAGGCCAATCTCACGCTGGGCCATTGCGAACCGCGTCAGCGAATCGACGATCAGCAGCACATTTTTCCCGAGGCTCGCAAAATATTCGGCGACCGCGGTAGCCGACAGCGCCGCGCGAATGCGCAGCAGCGGCGATTGATCGGAGGTGGAGACAATGACAACCGCGCGCTTGAGGCCCTGCTCGCCGAGGACCTCAAGAAACTCGCCGACCTCGCGTCCGCGTTCTCCCACCAGCGCAAGCACTGTCATGTCGGCGGCGGTTCCGCGCGCCATCATGCCAATCAGCGTGCTCTTGCCGACGCCGCTGCCGCCAAAGATGCCGACGCGCTGCCCGCGGCCGCAGGTGACGAATGCGTCGATCGCCTTGATGCCGCAGCCCAGCGGCTCGCGTATGGGAACGCGATCGAGCGGGAGCGGCGCGGAACCATCGATCGCCACGGAGTGGGTGGCGCGATACTCGCCTTTGCTGTCCAGCACATTGCCGGTCGGGTCGATGACGCGCCCGAGGAGTCCCGGCCCGACGCGCACCGATGGGCGTGCCCCCCAGGTCGTGATCTGGTCGCCGAAGCGAATCCCCTGGGGCTGGTCGGCCGACATGGACAACATTGTGGATCCGCGAAACCCGATGATCTCGCCGGAAAAAATGCGTCCGCCTGCGCCGGTAATCTCGCAGGACTCTCCGACCACGCAGAATGGCCCTTCCGACTCAATCAAATTGCCGACAACCTGACTCACCCGGCCGGTCCAGCGCAGCGTTGAACCGTCGTCGAGAAAGCGGGTGTAGGGAGCCAGGAGCGGACGATTCATCGACTCTCCGGGCGCAATGCCATCAAGTCGAAGAATCCCTGCTCGACTTCTTTGAGCTGCGTATCCAATCCGAAGTTGGCGACTCCAAGCTCAGTTTCGACCACGCAGTCGTGTTCGCTCAGCTCCGCGGCCTCGACCACCTCGATCTGTGCAACGCACGATTGCCCCGCAAAATATTCCTTCCATCGCTTGGCGCACCCGCGCCCCACCCGAACGGTTACGCTCGATCCTTCGCGCATCTTCTCGATGGTCATTCGCACCAGCGCCGCGACCAGCATCGGATCGACCTGCGCCTCGCGGTGCAGAATCTTGGCGGCAATTGCCAGCGCGAGCTTAACTACCTCCGCCTCCACGCGCGCATAGTACTCGGCCCGCTGCACTTCAAACGCGGCGATGGCAGCGGCCAGAGGCGCCTGCGCGGCTTTCAGCCTGGCTTCATAATCCTGGCGCAATCTCTGTTCGGTCTGGTGGGTGGCGTCGCCCACTTCGCGCTGAATCCTGCTCGCCAGCTCCTCTTCGGACAGGGTCACCGTTACACGGCGCCGGTTGGTGGTGCGCACCCCGGGCCGGCTGGTGCTGTCCGAGGTCAGATGCCCCGCCATGTCGCGGTACTCCATGGCCGTGATCGGCAATGAGAACAGGCTCTCGAAATCCATGCTAGAGGACATATTCGTCTTCTCCTTCAGCCTTCAGTACGACTTTGCCGTCAGACTCGAGCTTGCGCGCTATGGCAACAATCTCAGTCTGCGCCTTCGCCACTTCCTTGCTGCGAACGGGGCCCATCATCTCCGCATCCTCCTGCATCATTTCGACCGCGCGCGAGGACATGGTGCGATAGAAATGGCTCCTCAATTCCTCGCTCGCTCCCTTGAGGGCGATCATCAGGGTTTTTTTGTCGACGGCATTCATCAGCTCGCGCAGCTCGCGCTCCGGGACGCCAAGAAAGTCCTCAAAGCGAAACATCATGTCCCGAATGGCGATGGCGAGCGTCGGCTCCTCCATCTCGATGGTTTCGAGAATCTCGCGGGCGGCGGTTGAGTCCATGCGGTTCATCATCTCGGCAACGTTTCTTGAGCCTGAGTCAGCCTGCTGACTGCGATCGCCCACCGACTTCAGACGGCGGCTGAGCACGGTGGAGATCTTTGCCGCAACCCCGGGCGAGCACTGTCCCAGGTTGGCAAGGCGCCTGACGCAATCGGCACGGTCTTCCGGCTCCATGTTCATCAGCAACGCGGAGGCCTGCTTGGATTCGAGATGCCCCAGCACGAGCGCCTTGGTCTGCGGGCGCTCGCCGGCCAGGAACTTCGCCAACTGCTCCGGATTGGCCCGCTTCAGCGAGTCGAGCTCACTTGGCTCCTCCGGCTTGGTGAGGCGCTGCACCATGCTCTTGGCCCCGTTCTCGCCGAAGGCTTTCACCAGCAGGCGGGCGGCGACATCATGGCCTCCCACGGCGATGAAGTCCTGAGCGGCCATCATCTGCTGGTATTCCTCGAGAACGCCAAGAGTCACGTCGAACGGGACTTGACCCAGCTTGGCAACCTCATCGGTGACGCGTTGCAGGTCCTTGTCCGGCAGGTTGCGCATAATCGCGGCCGCGGGCTCGTCTCCAAGCAACGACAGCAGGATCGCGGCCTTGCGCGCACCCGCTACGGAGTAGGTCTCGGTTGGCTTCATGACGGCTCCTCGCGCAGCCAGGCCTGTACGGCGCGCGCAGTGTTGACCGGTTTCTGCCGGATCATCTCAATGGTCTGCTCTTTCAATTGGTTCGCACCTCTTGTGTCGTTTACGCCGCCGCCGATGGCCAACCGGCCGGCCGGAGCGTTTTCAAGGGCCTGCTGCGGCGCCTGGTACGACTGTCCCGGGCCAAGCGCCTGGCGCTGGATCGGCCGCAGCACAAACATATAGGCCAGGACGAAAAGCAGAAGCAGCGACACGGGCCGCAGCAGCGACGAGTAGTCCGTCACCGCCTTCTGCGCCTTCTGTTCCCAGTTCGGCGCGACGAAATCCGTCCCGGGAAGCGGAGAATCGAAGGAAAGATTCTGGACGCTGATGGTGTCGCCGCGCTTTGCGTCGAACCCGATTACTCCGGCCGCAAGCTGCTGGATTTTGTCCAGCTCCTCCGGCGTTCTCTTGGTCCTCTTGAAGGTCTCTTTGCCGTTCACTACCGTTCGTTCAACCGCATCGTCCACCACGATGGCCGCGGTGACGCGTTGAATCCGCCCGGCCGGCATCAGGGTATGGGTCTCGGTCTTATTCACGCCATACTGCGCGCTCTCCGAGGTCGAGGTTTGAACGCTCTGCGCGACGGAAGTCTGAGGCTGCGCCTGCTTGGAAGGGATATTGCTCGCGGTCCCGGGAATTCCACCGCTGGCGGCAACCGCGCCTCCCGCAACTCCTGCCGGTCCGCCGGAGCGCTGGTCTGTCTTCTGCTCACTCAGCACCGCGCTGACAGCCGGATCGTATTTCTCCTGGGTCTCCTCGGTTGAACCCTGATCGTAGTCGACGTTGACGCTGGCCCGGATCTTGTCCTGGCCTACGATCGGTTCCAGGGTGCCAATCAGGCGCTGTGTCAGAGAGGCCTCGGTAGCTTCGCCTTGCTCCGCGCCTTCGTGTCCCAGGCCGAGCGACCGGTCTGAATCGGCGTCCACGATGGACACATCTTCCGGCTTCAATTCGTCCACCGCTCCTGCGACCAGCCGCGAGATAGCGATCACCGCGTCCTTGGACAGCGCGCCGTGGCGAAGCTTGAGAATCACGGAGGCCTTGGCCCCGCGCGCGGCGTCGGCAAACACGGAGTCCGTCGGCATCACCAGATGAACCCGCGCGCTCTCGACATCGTCCAGTGTCTGGATGGTCTTCTCCAGCTCGCCTTCCATCGCGCGCTGGTAGGTCACTTTCTCGTCGAACTCGGTTTGCCCCCACGACATCTTGTCAAACAGCTCAAACCCCAACCGGCCGCTGTGAGGAGTGCCTTGAGACGCCGTCTGCAGCCGGGCCGCATCCAGCTTGTCCGCGGGAACGCTGATGGTCTTGCCGTCGGCGCTGGCCTCGTGAGCGATACCCTGCGCATCCAGTTGCGCGGTGAGCGCCTGCGCGTCCGCCGGTTCCAGGCCCGTGTAGAGCGGTTTGAAGTCGGGCGTACCGATCAACTTTGCGAACAGCGCAATCAGCAGGACAGTCGCTGCCGCTCCGGCCAGAAGAAGTCCCTTCTGACCTCCGGTGCGGCTCGCCCAGAACTGTTTTCCCTGCTCGGTTGCGTCTTGAAATCCTGCCATGATGGGTCAGCCCTAAAACTGCATCTTCTCAATATCCTGGTATGCGCTCACGATCTTGTTGCGAACTTGCATCATGAGCTGAAATGAGACATCCGCCTTCTCCACAGCGATCATCACGCTGTTGACGTCGCTGTTGCCGCCCTGCAGCAGGTTGCTGACCTGCGCGGCCGCGTTATCGTTCACCTGGTTCACGCCTTGAACCGCGTTCTTCAGCACATCGCCGAAGTTGAACCCTTCGGATTCGCCGGCATCCATCGCCGATGAATCCGGCAAGTACGAATTCGGAAGTCCGCCCAGACTGACGTTGTTCATCATGCCGCTCCAGAATTACGTGGTTTTCAGGATCTCGATCGATTCCTGAATCATCTGCTTCGCCGCATTCACGGCCGACGCGTTAAGTTGATAGGCCCGTACCGATCCCATCAGGTCCACCATCTCGCTGACCGGATTGATTGCCGGATAAGCCACATACCCGCTCTTGTCCGCATCCGGGTTGCCGGGCTCATAGCGCATCACCGGCGGCGTGGTGTCATTCACTACCTGGGTCAGGTGCACCGAGCCGGCGGGTGGCTGAGCGAAGCTTCCCACGCCGTTGAATACGGTCTGGAAGGGCGAACCGCCGGTGCTGTCGAAGACAACTTGCTTGCGCACGTAGGGGCCGCCGGCATCGGTATGCGTGGTCTCCGCGTTGGCAAGGTTGGCCGACGTAACCTCCGCGCGCTGTCTCTCCGCGGCCAGGGCGGACCCGCTGATGGTCAACATGTCAAACAGTCCCATGGCTAGCTTCCTTCCTTGATGGCAGTCAACAGCTTGTGAAACTCGGACTTGATCAGTTGCACGCCCATCTGATACTGAAGTTGGGTTTGTGAAAGCAGCAGGCTCTCGCGGTCGACGTTGACGTTGTTGCCGTCCGGACGCTCCGGCAGTCCTTCGACTTCGAGCGAGGCCTGCTCCATGGTCGCGCCTCCCGAGTTCGCTACATTCTGCATCGCCGACTGAAAGTCCAGATCCTTGGTGTGATAGCCGGGCGTATCGACGTTGGCCATGTTGCCAACGATCAACTGCTGGCGCTGGTTGGTGAGTTCGAGATAGCCCGTGAGTTGTTGCAGCATGGAAACGTTCGCCATTATGCGTACCTCCGTGGGGGAAGACCGTACTCGCGAATCTTGTTGCGCAGGGTGCGCAGGCTGATGCCAAGCATCTCGGCAGCATGGGTGCGGTTTCCGTCCGTCAATGCCAGCGTGTTCTCCAGATGCAGGCGCTCCACCTGGCGTATGGGGGTTCCGGCCGCCGCGCCAACGACCGGAAGCGGCGCCGGAGCGCTGGAGACGATGAACGGCTTAGCCGGGGCCTGAAACTCCATTTCAAAGCAGTTCGCGTCGATCTCCGACGTCTCGCTCAAGGTCAGCACGCGGCGCATGAAGTTCGCCAGCTCACGCACATTTCCCGGCCAGGACTGCGCCTGGAGAAGATCGAGGAACCCGATATGAAGGCGGGCCGGCCTGGTCTGCATCTGCTCCGCGTACTTCCGCGCAAAGTGCTCCGCCAGAACCGGAATGTCCTCGCGGCGGTCACGCAAAGGTGGCAGTGAAAGCGGGATAACATTCAGCCGATAGTACAGATCGCCGCGGAACTGGCCCCGCTCCACCAGCCTGGCGAGCGAGACGTTGGTGGTGGCAATCACGCGGATGTCCACGTGAATCGACCGCCCTTCGCCGAGCCTCTCAAACTCGCGCTCCTGCAGAACTCGCAGCAGCTTCGGTTGCAGATGCAGCGGCATTTCTCCGATTTCATCCAGCAGCATGGTCCCGCCGTCCGCCAGTTCGAATTTGCCCGGCTTGGCGCCGACGGCGCCGGTGAATGCGCCGCGCCCGTGGCCAAACAACTCGCTTTCGAGCAGAGCCTCGGGGACGGCCGCGCAGTTGACGGCGACAAACGGTTTGCGGCAACGGTCGCTGGTGTCGTGGATGAACCGCGCCAGCAGCTCCTTGCCGGTCCCGCTCTCGGCTTCGATCAGGACGTCGGCGCCGGTGCTGGCGGCGGCGCGGGCCCTCTGGATGGCACGCAGCAACAGCGGCGATCGCCCCACGATATCTCCCGCGGCGGCTGGTTCGACGGTCGCAATCTGCCTCGCGCGATGCATCACCTGTGCGGCCGTAATCTGCAGCTGCTCGAATGAGATCGGCTTGGTCAGGTAATCGAGCGCTCCGTCGCGCATCGCGCTGACCGCATCCGGGACCGAGCCGAAGGCCGTCAGCAGAATGACCGCGGTCCCAGGAGACAGTTGACGCACCGAGCGCAACACTTCCATGCCCGTGCCATCCGGCATGCGGATGTCGGTAACGACTAGGTCGAATTCCTTGCCCTCGAGGTTGCGCACCGCTTCGCGCACGCCGGCAGCGGTCTCAACCCGCCAGCCGTGACGCAGGAAGCTGGCCCGCAGCGCGGTACGAATGCCCGGCTCGTCATCGACGATCAGTACGGAGGTTGCGGTGTCATTCATACGTTGGAAACTCCAATTCAAAAGTGCTTCCGTGGTCCAACACGCTGGTGACGCGGATCTCTCCGCCGTGTTGCTGGGTCAGGCGTTTGCAAACGGCCAGGCCAAGGCCTGGAGTGTTGCCCTCCGCGCTGAACCCCGCATCGAAGAGCTGGCCCAGCATGTGCTCCGGAATGCCACAGCCGGTGTCCGCCACTCTGACCTGGGCCCGGATGCGGCCCGCCCGCGGCACTGCCATGACTGCCACTGCGATCTGGCCGCCCGCCGGCGTGTGGCGGATCGCATTGCAGACGAGATTGAGAACGATCTGGCGGAGGCCGTTCTCGTTGCCTTGAATCGTCAGCTTCTCAACCTCCGCCCGGAATGAGAGTGAAACTCCGGCCTGCTCGGCGATGGGTTGGACAAACTCGACCCCGCCCTTCATGCAGGCGATCAGATTCAGCGGCGCAAGGTGAGAGTTCCCTTCACAGTGAAGGCTCAGAACGTTATTCACGGTCCCGGAAAGCAACCGGATGCCGGCGCGGAGATTCGACACCCACTGCGACGACTGCTCGGGGTCGTCGGCGATGAGGCCGGCAAATAACTCCATGCTGGCTAATGGGTTTCTAATTTCGTGCGCCAGGATGGTCGCAACCTCGGCGAGGGCCAGGGCGCTTCGCGCGGCTTCGCGTTCCTGCTCGGCCTGTTTGTTTGCAGTTATGTCGCGGAGGATCCAGATACTTTGCAGTGCGGCCCGCCCATTTGCAGGTCCCTGGTTGGCCGGCTCGCTCATCAGTCTGCGGTTGCCGATCGCCAGCCAGCGCCGCCCGGTCGCGGAAGGAATGCATACCTCGGTGTCAAGGTGGTCGGCTGAGCCGTTCATGAGAGACTCGAAGTCCACCTGGCTGATGGCAGCGAGGTCACGCAGGCTCTTGACGCACCTGCTGCCCAGTTCGAGCATCCGGCGGCTCTCCGGATTGATCATGACGATGGCGTCGGTTGTGTCCACAACCAGTACGCCGCACGGCATCGAATCGATCATCTGCTGCAGGGCCGCGCGCATCCGGTCGTTCTCGGCCAGGCTGCTGCTCAGAGCGGCATTGCGCTCTGCCAGTTCCAGGCCGAGATGAGCGACTTCCTGCTGCAGGTCGCGATACGAGGCCTCCAGCAGCGAAGACGCGGAGATGAACTCCGAAAAGGCGTCTGCCAGCAGGCGCGGGCTGCGGAGGGCCTGCGGGCCAAGCTGGTTTATTGGAGCGACATGAGAACTAGGCAGCATCTGCCTATTGCAGATGCACGGCGAGTGCCAAACTGGGACAAGATTGCCCGAAATGGGACCGGCAACTTACAGAACGATGTGCTCTGCCCGGATTTCCCGTGTGGCTTCGGCGAAGATACATGCGCGCTCGATCGCATTGCGCAGCTCTCGAACGTTCCCTTTCCAGCCATGCCGCGCAAGTGCGTCCAGGGCCTCGCCAGTCAGCCGGAGTCTTGGGTCGAATTTGGTCACGAATGCCGCGGCCAATTCCTCCAAGTCGCCGATCCGGTCGCGGAGGGGCGGCAGATGAATTGGAAATACCGCGAGCCGGTAATAGAGGTCCTCGCGGAACCGCAGGTCTGCAACCAGCTTGGAAAGGTCGGCATTGGTGGCGGCGATCACCCGGACGTCAACCCTCAGATTGTCGTTGCCACCCAGGCGCTGCACCTCTCCCTGTTCCAGGAACCTGAGGATCTTGCTTTGCAGCGAGAGCGGCATGTCGCCAATTTCATCCAGGAAGAGAGTGCCTCCGTGGGCCGCGTGGATGCGCCCAATTCGCGACTGGACTGCCCCGGTAAAGGACCCTTTGGTATATCCAAAAAGCTCCGCTTCCAGCAGGGTTTCGGGAATGGCTGCGCAGTTGACCACTACCAGCGGTTGCTTTTTGCGTGGGCTCAACAGGTGGATCTCCTGCGCCACCAGGTCCTTGCCGGTTCCGCTCTCTCCGGTGATGAGCACGGTGGTATCGCGAACCGCAACCATCCGGATGGCCGCATAGGTTCGCTGCATCGCGTCGGAATCGCCAATCATGCTGTTCAGCTTTATCTTGCCTTGCACGGGGCCGGGCTGCACCTCGGGCTCGCGCACCAGAAAGGCGCTGGTCCGAACCGCCCCGCCTCGATTGATGGCCTCCGCAAGTTGGGCTGACTCGGCGGTCGGCGACGCGCTCCCCACCAGGAGCTGCCCGGTCTGTGAATTCAGCATCAGGACCTGAACGTTGGGAAACCGGTCTCGCACCAATCCGTCGAACTCAACTGGCTCGAGGTCCGGCAGCCTAGGATCCAGCAACAGGATCGCGTCTTCGTCCCCGTGCCCGCGGAGCACTTCCAATGCCGTCACTCCGCTCATTGCCTGAAGCACGTTCCAGCGGGGCAGCCCCAGTTTCTCCTGCAACTCCTGGCGAAGCTCGCTGTTCGGGCTTACGACCAGCACATTGATCGGTGCTCGCTCTGCGCCCTCGACTGGAACCATGGGAATCGACAACGTACTCAAGGGATCATCTCCATTCAGGCAACTCGAACCCCGGAACCGATTGACTGCTTAGAATACGCATAATCCCTCAAGCGAATGTAAGTCGAGAAACCTCAAACTTTCGTGCGTTCGGAACTGTCCTTATCGCTACAAAGAGGCTTGGTGTATGTTGCTCGAACCGCCCAAGCAAAGGCTGTGACGTAGATCACATCCAAACGCGCATTCTAACACTTCGGCTTATCGATAGCCTCCGGGATGACAAAAATCCGCCCATTTGCAGGAGGGGGATGAACGGTTCAAGGCTCTGCAGACAGACAAGGCAATGCCAGCCGGACCCTAAATGGATCCTCTGTAAACTCATATTCGCCGTGTTGGCTCAACATATTCATCTGGGCCAGCCGCAGACTGAGCCGCTGGTGCGACTCCAGGCGAGTGCCATGGACGCGACCGGTCTGGAGGATCAACTCCACGCGCCGACAGTCGGCAGTCACCGCTATCTCGATGAGGTCGCCCGTAGCCGAAACAACGGCCGCGACGGTTAATCCTGCGGAGAGGGCGTGGCGGGTTCTGGCGGCATCTCCGAGCGCAAGGGGAAGTCCGCGGGGCAGCAACACGCGCAGCTGGACCCCCGACCCATCGAGCGCCTCTTTGCGATCCGCTGCCGCTGCCTCGACGATGGCTGAAAGATCGACCGGAACGCAGTCAGCCGGCGTCTGACATGCCACCACGAGATCCTGCAAGCACTCGAACAGAGCACACGCGCGCTGCACTTGCTGGATCGATAGCTCAAGATATCGCTTTTGTTTTGCGAGACTTAAGCCGGTTCCAGCGGAGGCCGGGACGGAGGACCGCAGGATCGTCAACGGCTGCGCCATCGCATGCAGCCCCTCGGTGAGGTGGGCGAAGAACTGCGGCAGATACTGAGACTCTGCGGTCGCGCAGCCTTCGACCTGCAACGTTTCGCTAGGCATCACGCAGCTCGTATCCCACCCCCCGAATCGTGTGGGTCAGTTTGGTTTCCCCGGGAAGGTCCACCTTGTCGCGCACATACTTCATGTAAACGTCGACGATATTGGTGGAAGGATCGGGCGGCATGTTCCATACCTCTTCGAGCAGGGTGGCACGAGAGACCGGCCGTCCCGCGTTCCTCATCAAGTACTCAAGAATGGCAAACTCGCGGGGGGTCAGCTCGATCCGCCGGCCGGCGCGTTCCACCCGGCGCTCTTCGCGGTTCAGCAACAGGTCCCCGACCTTCGAGCAGTTGGGGATCAACCCGGCATCCCGGCGCAGCAGCGCATGGACCCGGGCAAACAGCTCCGCCAGCGAAAATGGCTTCGTCAGGCAATCATCCGCGCCGCTCTGCAGGGCCTTAACCTTGTCTTTTGTGTGGGTTCGCGCGGTCAATACAAGCATCCGCAGTCGCGGCTGGGCCGGCTTTACCCGCTGCAGCAGGCTGATCCCGTCAAGTTTCGGGAGGTTCAGGTCGAGGATCAGCAGGTCGAACCGCCGCTCGTCCTGAAGCATGGCCAGTGCCGCTTCCCCATCGTGGACCACGTCCACCGCGAAGCGTTCCGAGCGTAACTCAGCACTCAGGAAGCTGGCGAGCGCAACATCGTCTTCCACGATCAGGACGCGCCGCCCAGCTAGGCCATTGGGTGACCAGCCATTCTCGCCTGGCCCTGCACACGGTTGATCAACCTCTGCGGTCGCGCCCTTACTCTGCGACTGCGGCATGTATTGCTCCATCTTGAATTTCCAACCTCGATCGCTTACCAGATACCGGACAAACCTAACCCGACAGAACTACCAAACAGACAGAGCTACCAAACCGACATAACTTACTAGTTACCTTCTCCAGAGTCGCGAATCAATACACAATTCGTGTCAATTTGGAAATCCGTACCTTGTCCGCCACTATTTCAACGAGTTAGATCGGCATATTGAAGGCGTTTCGCCTCGACATCAAGGTCGCCTCTACCCGCAATAAACGGCTCCAGCCGACGCTTTGGCAACCCCCGACCCGGCCAGCCCTGCTGGCACGTGGATCGCCGAAGGTCGCTGGCGGCGCGTGCGGCTCTGCGCGGACAAGCTGAAGCAGGCCTACTCGGCGCTGCCTCTTGTGCGGGTTACCAAAGATTCTGGTTGGAACCCAAGGGCTGAGTGTTAGGGTCTAAGTTGTATTGGTCGGTGATAAGTATGCAGAAGTTCGAGTACCGATCTCCACGATTCTCCGTTGATCTTCCCGTCCAGCTGGCGGTCGAGCAATCGACGCTGCCGGGACGGTGCAGGGACATCAGCAAAGATGGAATGAGGCTCGAACTTCGCCACCCGCTCCCGCCGGAAACCTGTGGAACGGTCTTTCTGAGCTGCGGGGATGGCCCGCTTGAACTTAGCGTTCGCGTCGCGCATACCGGGGCCACCCACGACGGCGTTGAATTCGTTTACAGGTCTCACCACGAACGCGAGGCGGTAGCCCGTCTGGTCGCGTCCCTGGCCGCTCCCTCCGGCCGTCCTCGCCTGATTCTGATGAACTGAGGCTTCGATCCCCCTCTATTTTTTCTGGGCGGCCGCTGGCTGGCTTGGCACGGCTGGGTCGGGCGCGCTTTGGGTGGTAGAAATCCCCATGCCAGGTGCGACCTCGGTCGGCCCGTCGATTCCCGGCGGAACGAAGCCACCCCCCAGACGCTTCAGCGCGTCCGGCGGAGCGAGTTCAGTAGCATCCTGAATCAGATACTGGACAATCAACGAAATCCTGCGATTGGAAGGGTCTTCCGGCTTCAGCGGCAACCGCAACTGCTGGTCTGCAAAGCCGCGTACCTGCGACACCTGATCGCTCCGGACACCTTCGCCCTGCATCAACCGCCGCGCTTCATTTGCCCGTTCCGACGACAGGTCGAAGTTGTCGTAAGCCCGCACCCCCGAGTAGGGTTTGGCGTCGGTGTGCCCCTCAATCGATATTCTGTTGGGAAGCTTTCCCAGCTCTTGCGATAAGACCTGAAGCAAGTCCACCAGTTCGGGCGTCGGTTTGGGGCTGCCCAGTTCGAAGAATGTGCCCTTTTCCGATTCCATCAGCTCAATTCGCAGCCCTTCCTGCGTGATGGTGATCTCGATCCGGTCCTTTAGCTTGTTGGCGGGATCGAGGCGATGAATCGCCTGCAGAAGCTCTTCCTTCAGTTTCTGCATGTCTTCCTTCTTGATGGCCACATAGTCGCCGGCGCCATTCTTGTTGGTCCCCACCACTTTCGCGGTTCCGCGCGGGTCCTTGAAGTAGCCGCCCACGGCCTCCTGGACCTGCTTGCTTGCGTTCATCATCCAGAGGACGATAAACAGCGCCATCATTGCCGTCACAAAGTCCGCGTAGGCTACCTTCCACGCGCCGCCATGGTGCCCGCTATGGAGCGGCCGCTTCTTGATAATGATGATCTGCTGTTCTTCCGCCACGATGCCAACCCTCTCGCCTGCCGGTTACGCCGCTGGAGCCTTCGCCGCTGGAGCCTTCGCCGCTGGAACCTTCGCCGCTGGAGCCTTCACAGGTTCTTCGTCCTTCTGGCGGCAGTTTTTCTCCACCTCCTGGAAGCTGGGCCGCACATGCTCCGGAATAGCGCGCCGCGCCATTTCAATGGCCAGCATCGGGGACATCCCCTTGATGAACGACAGCATGACGACCCGCAGGACGTGATAGTAAGCATGCTCGTCGTCGACCAGCTTGGACAGATTCGACGCCAGCGGACCCACCATTCCGTAGCACAACAGGATGCCGAGAAAGGTCCCGACCAGCGCCGACGCCACCTTATGCCCAATCTCTTCTGGAGGCCCGCCCAGCGCGCTCATTGTAACCACCACCCCTAGCACCGCGGCCACGATTCCCATGCCGGGCAACGAATCCGCCATGGTCGCCAATGCGGTTGCGGGCTGGGTCGCGCCCGCATGATGGACATCCATGTCCAGCTCCATCATCTGGTCGACGTCGAACGAAGTCGTGCCTCCAGTGATCGCCATGCGCATGGTGTCGCACACGAAATCTCGAATGTGATGGTTTTCCAGGAAATCCGGGTATCTCTTCAGCAGCGGGCTCTTGGCCGGCTCCTCGATATCCTGCTCGATCCCAACCAATCCTTCTTTGCGCGCCTTGTTGAAGAGCACGAACATCATCTTGAGCGTTTCCAGATACCGCTGCTTCGAGAACTTCGACCCGCTGAGAATCTGGCGCAACCCGGCAACAATCTTCTTCAACACGTGGAGCGGATTCGCCGCGAGCATGGTCCCGAGCGCAGCGCCGAAGATAATGACGAACTCGGAAGGCTGCATCAGAACCAGGAGCGGCCCCTTCTCCATCAAGAAGCCGACCAGCACCGCAACAAAAACGATGAGAATGCCAACGATCGAAAACATCTGCCTCGTCTCTCTGCAACTGCCCACACACTTTGGATTCGTTACCGGACTCAAGCCCGCATAGGGGCCCGGTTCGCCTGCTCTCTATCGGCACGCCGCCAGCAAGTTTCTAGGGACGGGGCCAGCGTGTCTGACGCTTCCGCGGCGACTTTCGAGTTCACGGGGCATGGAAATTCTCGCCCGACCTGCCGATAGAAGCTCTCCAGTTGACTATGATCGCGCCGGCTTTGCGACATCCAAAGAGGGCAGGGCCGTCGATCGCAAGACTCGTTGAAACCTGAGGGCGACTCTTCGACTGGACCGGCCCTCCTCTTGCCTCGTTATCGATGAATGGACCTGATGAAGAAGATGACCATAGATAAGAGCACCATCGGCGGCATAGCCCTTGCCCTGATTGGAATCGGTCTGGGCCTGGTGCTCGATGGCGGCAAGCTGGTGCAGATCCTGCAGCCGACCGCGGCGCTGATTGTCGTTGGAGGAACCATCGGCGCGGTGATGGTGCAGTTTCCGCTCCGCATCATCGTCCTGTCGATCAAACAGCTCAAGCACGTCTTTCTAAACGAGGAGCCGGAGCCGGACGCTTTGATCCAGAACCTGCTGCGCTACGCTTACAAAGCCCGCAAGGAAGGTCTGCTCTCGCTCGACTCCGAATTGGCGAAGATCCAGGATCCATTCCTGAGGGAGAGCCTGATGTTGGCGATCGACGGCGTCAGTTCCGTCGACCTGCGCAAGATGATGGAGCTGCAGCTCGACTATCAAGGTGAAAAAGAGGAGCGCGTGCCCAAGGTCTTTGAAGCCGCCGGCGGCTTCTCGCCCACCATCGGCATCATCGGCGCCATTCTTGGCTTGATCCAGGTCATGCAGCACCTTGAGGATATAAACGCAGTCGGCAAGGGCATCGCGGTCGCATTCGTCGCGACCATCTATGGCGTTGCGTCGGCAAACTTGCTCTTCCTGCCCTGGGCCGGGAAGATCAGAATCCGCCTGCGCGAACGACAGATCATCCAGGAGATGACGCTGGAGGCGGTCCTTTCGATCATTGAAGGAGTGAACCCACGCGCTCTTGAGCTCCAGTTGAGCAGCTACCTGGTCAGTCCCGCCGAGCGCGGCCTGAAGAAAGTGGCGGCGGCGCGATGAGACCGCGGAGGAGCAGGCGTGCGGAAGAACCCGTCAACCACGATCGCTGGCTAATCTCCTACTCCGACTTCATCACCCTGCTGTTCGCTTTCTTTGTGGTGCTGTTTGCCTCGTCGTATCGCGATAAGCAAGTCGTCAAGAAGCTCTCGCAGGCCATCCATATTGGCTTCCAGGAGCTGGGAGCGCGTTCCGGGGGCGATCTCGAGCGCGGCGTGGCCTATCCCGACCTCCCTCCCGACCCCTCCATCTACACACCCCAGGTGCGCCATCCCACGGTCGTTCCGGAGACCACCCAGGCGGCCGACATCAATGAGCTGCGTCAGCAGCTCGAGAGCGCTATCGGCCAGGAGCTCAAGGACCGCGAGGTGGTTATGCGGGTCACCCCGGAGGGTTTCGTGATCAGCCTGAATGAGCTTGGCTTTTTTGACAGTGGACAAGCCGTGCTGCTGCCGGGGGCCGCGCCGAAGATTCAGCGCATTGCCAAGGTGCTCTCGCTGCATGGCCTGGACCTGCGCGTCGAGGGACACTCCGACGACCAGCCGATCCATACTGCGCAGTTTCGCTCCAACTGGGAGCTGTCGACCGCGCGCGCCTTGGCTGTGATGACGCTGCTTATCGATGGATCCGGATTCGATCCGAAAAAGATTTCCGTGGCCGGCTATGGGCAGTACCGGCCTATTGCGGACAATGCAACTCCGGAAGGCCGGAAAGCAAACCGGCGCGTTGACCTCGTGATTGTGGCAACCAGGTCCGCGCACCCCGCTGCTCCATAACGCCGGCAGACTATGCGTCACCCCACAATGGCGGCCTGTTAGCAGTTTGTTAATTAGCCTGCACCGCGCTAAAACGCAGCATTTGAGACCGCTCGCGCTTCCTGTAATTTCGATAGCACGAACGTCGCAAGGAAATGTAACACAAATGGGTGTGCCAAGATTTGGAGTTTTTTTTGAACTACCTAGAATCTAGCGCGCCAAGAGCCGATAGATTGCCCGTGTTAACAACCACCTGTTCTGGCAGCGATTCTGGACATTGATTTTGACGGACCTAGTTCGGCACAGGCGGAATTTGATCTAAGGAGCAATACCAATGATTAGTGTCCTGAATAGTGTTTCCCAGTTGGGTGCGGAAAACGCACTCACATCCACCCAGACGAGTTTGCAAAACGCGCTCCTCCAGTTGTCCACCGGTTTGAAGATCAACTCGGGTTCGGACGATGCGGCGGGTCTCTCAATCGCAGCCGGTTTGGGCGCCAACATCGCGGCGCTTACCCAGTCCAGCCAAAACGCAGCGAACAGCGTCGGTCTCCTGCAGACCGCCGATGGCGCTCTCTCTCAGGTCACCACGCTGCTCAACCGCGCAGTTACGCTGGCGACGGAAGCCGCCAACGGTCAGCTCACGACCGATCAGGCAACCGCAGCGGATACCGAGTACCAGTCCATTCTGAAGGAAATCACGCAGATCGGCGCGAAGACCAACTTCAATGGAACGGCCGTTTTCAGCGCCACTGCCATGACTACCTTCACCAGCGACGGCACAGCCGCAGGCACTGCCACCACGTCGACCACGACCGGCGCGCTCTCGGCTACCTCCCTGCTGTTGACCGGCGACCTTACCTCCGTAGCGGATGCCACCACGTCGTTGGACGCCATCACCACTGCGATCGACAACGTTTCCGCAACCCGCGGCACCATCGGCGCTTCGGTCAACCAACTGACCGCCGATGAAAACGTGGAAGACACTCAGGTTACCAACCTGACCAGCGCGCAGAACAACGTGCAGAACGCTGACATCGGGACAACGGTCGCGAAGATGACGCAGTACAACGTCCTCGAGCAGACCGGTATGGCAGCCCTGTCGCAGTCCAACCAGGCTGAGCAGTCAGTGCTGAAGCTCCTGCAGTAATTGTTCCTGTCTCACCTTCCCGGGTGGCGCCCCTTCTGGGCGCCACCTTTTTTGCCCTGGCATCTGAACGCCACGCTGCCATGTGCCGATAGGGTAGTGCGCCCGGAACCGACAGAGTCCGAGCTCGCGAGAAGATTCCGCGATTCGCGCAAAGGATCAGGCAGACAGTATGAGCTCAACTTCCGCATTGAATTCGCTTCTCGACTCGACATCCTCCACGTCGGGTATCGACCTAAGCCAGATTCTGCAGGCCGCCACCGGAGCATCCAGCGCCGGCATCGACGTCACCTCCGCGGTCAACGCAGCCGTGACCGCCGCTCAGGCCCCGGAGACCGCCTGGGAAAATCAAGAGTCCACCCTGCAAAGCCAGTCCACCGCCCTGTCGCAGCTCCAGACCGACGCCACCAACATCGATAACGATGTGCAGGCTCTCAACAGCCTCACCGGCCCGTTGTCCACCAGGACGGTTACATCTTCGGACTCCAGCATTGTCACGGCGTCCGCCGCATCCGGAACCGCAGTCGGAAATCACACCGTAGTGGTTACCAGCCTGGCCAGCACGGACTCCTGGGCGTCAGGAACGGTCGCCAGCGCAACCACGGCGCTCGCCGCCGGCAGCTTTACCATCACCGACGCGAGCGGCACCACGACCACCATCTCCACCGGCACGGGCACCAGCACCCTCAACGACGTGGCCAGCACCATCAATGGGGATGACCTCGGCGTCACCGCGACCGTGGTCACCGACGCAACCGGCGCCCGCCTCGCAATCGTCAGCAACACCTCAGGCACAGCCAACGATTTCACGGTCGCCGCCGGCACCGGAGGACTCACCTTCACCCACGCGGTTACCGGAGCCGACGCGTCCCTGACGGTCGATGGCATCCAGATCGACAGCGCTTCCAACACGGTCACCGGCGCGATTCCCGGCGTCACCCTCAATCTGCTCAATGCGAGCCCGGGGACCAACGTCAGTCTGGCCATCGCGCCGGACACAACCGACACGGCGACAGCTATCAGCCAGCTCGTCACCGACTACAACACGGCAGTCTCAGCCTTGAACACGCAATTCACCTTCTCCGGAACCAGTGAAGGACCCCTGGCAACCGACTCTGTCGTGCGCAGCCTGCAGAGCACGCTGGAGGGCGCCCTGGACTATATTGACACCCCGACCACGGGCACCACGACCGTGTCGAATCTATCGGATTTGGGAATCACCGTAAACAACGACGGAACTCTGACTTTGGATAGCGGCACGCTGAACAGCGTGCTGCAGAACAACTTCGGCGATGTCCAGAACTTCTTCCAGGGAGCTTCATTCAACGGCTTCGCAAACTCCATGGACCAGCAGCTCACCAGCTTTATCAGTCCCGCCGACGGCGCGTTTACCGTCGATCTGTCGAGCATCAGCACCGAATACAGCGGCTTGCAGACCGACGTTACCAATTTTGAAACCAATTACATCACTCCGCTGAAGGCTCAGTTGACCAGCGATTACAGCCAGGCTGAGATCCTGCTGCAGCAACTGCCGACTGAGATGCAGCAGATCAACACCGAACTTGGTCTGAACAATAGCAACTCCTCAAGCAGCTAGTGAGGTCTTACGGAAACGTACTTGACGGAAGGCTCACGATCGCCATCCGTCCAGGGAGGCTGCGGTCCGTCCTATCGCAAAGCCGCAACCAAGGTCAGACCCGATGCAACCGGAGGCGAACATGAATCCGATGGAACTGTCGTATCGAAAAACCGCAGTTGAGGGCACCAGCGGCTTCGGCCTGTTGATCGCCCTGTACGATACGCTGGCCGGCAATCTAAGCCGTGCGGCAGAAGCCCAGCGCAGGAAAGACATCGAGAAGCGGTGCCAGGAGGTCAACCACGCTTTGCTGGTAATCGCGCACCTGGAGGACTGGATCGACCGCGAAGGCGGCGGCGAGCTCGCGCAAAAACTGATCCGCTTCTATGCCGGCCTAAGAAAGGGGCTGATCGAGGCCCAGGTTAAGCAATCCGCCGAGATGCTGGAACAATGGATGAACGCGATCCTCGGGATTCGCGGGACTTGGCAGGACCTCGAAGCCCGCGCCTGCACCGTCCTCGATGAGCCATCCCCTCCCCCGACGTCCCCGTTTGCTGCGCACGCCACTTCACAACTGGAGCGATGCGCCACCAGCTGGTCCGCCTAGCCTTCTTGCGGTTGGGCCGCCGCTTCGATCCGATTCAACTGCTGCTACACCCTTAAGCTCGACCCGTTAGCCCGGAGTCCGACCCTCGCATATATTCGGCGAATCCGCTGCCGGCTCCGCCGCTGGCGCGACGCCACAGGCAACGAGGCGTCGCACTCAAGGTTCTCGTTGGAATTCTCACACATTCAAGCACATTTAAGGACCGTCACCGGCCCGCGCCTGCTTTCGCCCTGAGATGCGCCGCTCTCCCGGGGTAAAGGGACGGGCCTGTGTTGCCGAAGAAGGCATTAAGGCAACCGGATTGGCGGAAACTGCGGCTTCAAGGCAGTCGCCAAAAGGCCGCAAAGCCCAGTAGAGCAGGACAAACGTGCCGGTAACACTCGATCAACGCGCGGTGGATTCGGTGATAGGCCTTGAAGGCGAGGTCGACATCCAGGCTGCGGCCGAGTTGAAGGACCTCCTGCTGGGCGCTCTGCGGTCCCGGCGGGAACTCCGAGTGGACCTGGCGGGGGTCACCAAATTGGATATCACGACCCTCCAATTGCTCTGGGCCTTCGAGCGGGCCGCCGCCAAGGCCGGCACAAAGCTGCTCTGGGGCGGGCCCATGCCCAAGGCCATGGAACTTGCCATGGACCTTGCAGGCCTGAAGGAGTTCGCGGTGGACTCCAGATGAGCCAAGCACCCTCCATATCGGCAACAGAGTTGCCAGTCGACAAGTACAAGCAGGCTTTCCAGGAGGAGGCTCGCGAGATTCTCGTCGAACTGGAATCGACGCTGCTGGAGTTGAACAAGGACCCGGAGAATTGCGAGCTTATCGGGAAAGCATTCCGGGCGCTCCACACGATCAAGGGTTCGGGCGCGATGTTCGGCTTCGAGGAATTGACCGCTTTCACCCACAACCTGGAGAATGCCTTTGACGGAGTGCGCAACGGCCGGCTTCGCGTCACCCCCGAGTTAGTCGATCTTTCGTTAGCGGCGCTGGACCAGATCAAGGCAATACTGCATTCGCCGTGCAGTTCGGAAGCCGCCAGTTCCGCCGCGGCCCGGGACATCCAGACAAGATTGCTGAAATTGACCGGTCCGCCAAACAATCTGCAGTCCGGCTGCGTGGTCTCATCGTCAATTGAGGCTGCTCCCAGTCTCCCCGGCGAGATAGTTGAGTGGAAGATCGGCTTTTCTCCGGGTCCAGACATGTTGCGCAATGGTGCGGACCCGCTGCTTCTTCTGCGTGAACTGAAGCTGCTGGGAGAGATCCAAGTCACGGCCAACATGACGGCCGTTCCGGCACTCGCTGAACTCGATCCGGAGCGATGTTACATCCGCTGGGAGATGGTGCTGAGCACCGCAGCGGCGCGTGCAGCGATCGCCGACGTATTTCTCTTTGTCGAGGATCAGTGTGAGTTGACGATCGAGCCGGCGGCGCGACCAAGCCCTGATGCCACGGTTTCCATGACGACACCGCCGGAGGAACCCGAACGCAAGTTCGGGCGCCGCGCCGAAGACCGGGCCGGCATGTCGAGCATTCGCGTGCCCACGCCCAAGCTCGACCAGTTTGTCGATTTGGTCGGGGAGCTGGTGACGGTGCAGGCCCGGCTCGGGGAGGTTGCCGCCCGCAGAGAAGACGCGGATCTGGTCGCGGTGGCCGAGGAGATCGAGCGGCTGACCTCGGCGCTGCGCGAAAACTCGATGAGCATCCGCATGCTGCCCATCCGCGGGACCTTCGAGCGCTTCCGCAGGCTGGTGCATGACCTTGCCCGCGACCTGGGCAAAGAGGTGGAGTTGACCATCGACGGCGCCGATACCGAGCTGGACAAGACAGTGATCGACCAGTTGAACGACCCGCTGATGCACCTGATCCGGAACAGCATGGACCACGGCATCGAGCCGCCAGCGCTTCGTCTGGCCGCCGGTAAACCCGCCACGGCGACCATCCATCTTTCGGCGCGGCACTCCGGAGCGAACGTGCTGATTGAGGTGATGGACGACGGCGGCGGGATCGATGCGGCGGCAGTGCGGGAACGAGCGATTGCGAATGGCCTGATCGATGCGGAAGCCGAGCTTACCGAGGCGCGGATTGTTTCGCTGATTTTGAGCCCGGGATTCTCCACCGCGCGGCAGGTGACAGATGTATCGGGGCGCGGCGTCGGCATGGATGTCGTCCGCCAGCGCGTTGAGGCACTGCGCGGTACGATCCACGTCGTCAGCGCCTCCGGACGTGGAACGACGGTCACGCTGCGGCTTCCGCTCACGCTGGCGATCATCGACGGACTGCTGGTCCGCGTGGGCCACGCATTCTTTGTGCTGCCGCTGGCCAACAGCCTGGAGTGTGTCGAGCTCACACGCCAGGACATTGCCGGCGCCAATGGCAAGCATGTTGCGAACGTGCGCGGGGAGATTATTCCATACATCCGCCTCCGGGAACACTTCGACATCACCACCGAGCGTCCGGAGCGGGAGCAAATCATGATTGCCGAGACGGAGGAAGGACGCTGCGGCTTCGTCGTAGACGAGGTGCTTGGCGACCATCAGACGGTGATCAAGAACCTGGGCCGGTTCTATCGCCACGTTCAGTTCATCTCCGGCGCGACCATTCTGGGCGATGGGACCGTGGCATTGATTCTCGATCCGGACCGGGTCGTTCAGGACGTCCTGCGGGCAACGTCCGAGGTTCAGCGCGGGCGGGCCGCGCTTCCACCAACGGCCTATTCGAGCGCCAGCGATGGGTTGCAATTGAACTCTTCGTAGGTCCGCGACGGCTGTATGGCAGGCTGCGATCGAGACGTGTCCAACGAGCGCGTCTCAGCGTGAGAGGACCGTAAACATTTCAATTTCACCAGTCAACCGAAAGGGCGGGACAAACGATGCTAGCGAAAGCTTCGAAGACAAATGGAAGGTTGCATGCGGCAGCAAACGCGGATGGCGCGCACGAGATGGATGGCCAACTGCTGAATGGAAAACATCGGGCGGACGACTCCGAGATATTGCTTGTGTCTCAGGAAATCATTCGTCTGGCAGACGCCTCGCGCGAGGGACGGCTCTCGGAACGCGGACAGGAAGCGCAGTTCAGCGGGGTCTATCGCGAGATGATCCAGGGCATTAACACCATGCTGGACGCAATCCTGCTTCCCATCGGCGAGGGCAACCGGGTGCTTGCGCAGATCTCCGCCGGCAAGGTCGACGAGCTGATCTCGCAAACCTACAAAGGCGACCACGAGAAGATGAAGCTGGCGGTGAACAACGTTGCTCTGGTGCTGCAGGGGCTGCAAAAGGAGATGGCCCGCCTGACCGAGGCATCGAAGGAGGGCCAGCTTAGCGAGCGTGGGAGGCCGCAGCAATTCGAGGGGGCTTACGCCGAGATCGTGCAGGGCGTGAACACCATGCTGGACGCGATCCTGCTTCCCATTGGCGAAGGCAACCGCATTCTGGCGCAAGTTTCCTCCGGAAAGATCGACGAGTTGATCTCGCAGACCTATAAGGGCGACCACGAGAAGATGAAACTGGCGGTCAATCACGTGGCCATGGTGTTGCAGTCCTTCCAGAAGATGTTTGTGCGGCTGACCCACGCCTCGCAGGAGGGGCAACTCTCGGAACGCGGACGCGCGCAGGACTTCGAAGGAGCTTATGCCGAGATCGTTGAGGGCGTGAACGCCATGCTGGACGCGATCCTGCTTCCCATAGGCGAAGGCAACCGGATTCTCGCGCAGGTCTCCGCTGGCAAGATCGATGAGTTGATCGCGCAGACGTACAAGGGCGACCACGAGAAGATGAAGCTGGCGGTCAACAAGGTTGCCACCGTGCTTCAGGGTCTGCAGAAGGAATTGGTTCGTCTCACGGATGCCTCAAAGGAGGGTCAGCTTTCCGAGCGCGGCAAACCGCAGCAGTTTGAAGGCGCTTACAGCGAAATCGTTCAGGGCGTCAACACAATGCTGGACGCGATCCTGCTCCCCATTAGCGAAGGCAACCGCATTCTTGCCCAGGTTTCTGCAGGAAAGATCGACGAGTTGATCGCGCAGACTTACAAGGGCGACCACGAGAAGATGAAGCAGGCGGTGAACAATGTGGCGATCGTACTGCAGGACTTGCAAAAGGAACTGGGCCGGCTTACCACGGCATCCAGGGAAGGGCAGCTTGCGGAACGCGGCAAGCCCGAGCAGTTCCACGGCGCGTACGCGGAGATCGTTCGCGGCGTGAACGCGGTTCTGGACGCGGTTATCGCCCCGCTGAATGTGGCTGCGAAGTATGTGGACCAGATCAGCAAGGGTGAGGTTCCGCCGCAGATCACGGACACGTATCACGGCGATTTCAACATCATCAAAAACAACCTGAACTCGCTCGTCACCGCGATGAGCGATGTCACCGCAGCGGCAACGGCAATTGCGGACGGCGACCTGACGGTGACCATCCGCGAGCGATCGGCGCAGGACAAGCTGATGCAGGCTCTCGCCTCGATGGTGAGCGGCCTGGTGCGCACCGTGCAGGACGTGCGCGGGATTGCCAGCGAAGTGGCGTCGGCCAGTCAGTCGATCAGCACCACTTCGGTCGAGGTGTCGAACGGCGCCGGCGTGCAGGCGGCATCGGCGGAGGAAGCTTCGTCGTCGATGGAACAGATGGTGTCGAACATCAAGCAGAATGCCGACAACGCGCAGCAGACCAACAAGATTGCGATGAAGTCGGCCAAGGACGCGCAGGAGAGCGGCAAGTCGGTGCTGGAAGCGGTGACGGCGATGAAGGAGATTGCGAGCAAGATCTCGATCATCGAAGAAATCGCGCGCCAGACCAACTTGCTGGCCCTGAACGCGGCGATTGAGGCGGCGCGCGCCGGCGAACACGGCAAGGGCTTTGCCGTGGTGGCTGCCGAGGTCCGCAAGCTGGCTGAGCGCAGCCAGAGGGCCGCGGGCGAGATCAATCAGCTTTCCGGAACCACCGTGAAGGTCTCGGAGAAAGCGGGGGAGATGCTCGAAAAGCTGGTGCCCGACATCCAGAGAACGGCGGAGCTGGTGCAGGAGATCACGGCCGCGAGCCAGGAGCAGGACACGGGCGCGGAACAGATCAACAAGGCGTTGCAGCAGCTTGAGCGCGTAATCCAGCAGAACGCCTCCGCGTCGGAGGAAATGGCAGCGACCACGGAGGAGTTGAGTGCGCAGTCGGACCAATTGGTAAGTGCGCTCGGATTCTTCCGGACCGGCGACGAGGGCCATGTCCAAAAGCCGCAAGCCTCCGGGCCAAAGCCAGTCCGGTCAATCCAGCCGGCGCCCGCGAAGGCGGCGAAACCCAACGGCCGAGCCGTTCCGGCCGAACTGAAGGCGACCGGAACCACCGGCTTCCATCTGAAGCTCAACAAGAAAGACGACGACGTAGACAAAGGCTTCGAGCGCTACTAGAACCCGATACCGGGCGCGGGCCGGCGATGGTCCGCGCCCGGTATCTGCTTGAGAGAGAGGCAACTCAAAATGAGTACATCCGAGATCACCGAGACGCGGCAATACCTCACCTTCAAACTCGGCAACGAGATCTTTGCCACCGACGTGGCTAAGGTGAGAGAGGTGCTGGACTTTACGAAGATCACAGAGATTCCCAGAACGCCGGATTTCATGAGCGGCGTGATCAATCTGCGGGGCAGCGTGGTCCCAGTCGTCGACATGCGGCTTTGTCTGGAAATGTCGAAGACGGAACGGACCACCAACACCTGCATCGTGGTGCTGGAGGTGCTGCTGGACAACGAATCGCTGGTAATCGGAGCACTCGCGGATTCGGTCGAGGAGGTCATCGATCTTGAGCCGGACCAGATTCGCCAGGCGCCCAAGATCGGAAGCCAAATTCAAACCGATTTCCTCAAGGGCATGGGCAAGCGCGACGACCAGTTCATCATGATTCTGGATATCGATCGCGTTTTTTCCGCTGAGGAGATACGCACGGTGCGCAATCCGGAAGCCGGCAAATTGCCTGTCGAAGCGGCGGCCTGAGGCGGTTTGTTTCAACCATGCACAATGGCGATCAGTCTATCTCGAACTCCGATCTGGGCCGGCTGCGGGCCCTGATCTATGCGCAGTCCGGCATCAATCTGAGCGCCGAAAAGAAGACGATGCTTGAGCTTCGGCTCAAGCCTCGTCTGCGCCTGCTGGCCATCGACTCCTACCGGGAATACTGCGACTACGTGTTCAGCAAACGGGGGCAGCTGGATGAGATCGTCCCATTGCTCGACGCCGTGACTACAAACAAGACGGACTTCTTTCGTGAGCCGGGCCACTTTGAGTATCTGATCAGGCAGGCGGTCCCGGAGATAATGAGTGGCAACACCAGCGGCCGTCCCCTGCTGGCCTGGAGCGCCGGCTGCTCCTCTGGAGAAGAGCCCTATACGCTCGCGATCGTGTTGAGCGAGTACGCCAACGCCCATCCCGGCTTTCGCTTCAGGCTGCTTGCCACCGACCTCTGCACCACTGTGCTGGAGAAAGCCAGGCTTGCGGTATTCAACGCCGAGGTTGCCGCGCCGGTGCCCTCAGAGCTGCGGCGAAAGTACTTCATGCGCAGCCGCGACCGCGGATCGAAGCAGATGCGAATTGTTCCGGAGTTGAGGGAGCTGGTTGAGTTTCGCCGCCTCAATTTCATGGATTCCGACTACTGCCTGCAAGAGAAGATGGATGTCATCTTCTGCCGCAACGTGATCATTTACTTCGACCGGGCCACCCAGGAGAACATTCTGCGGAAACTGGCGCGTCAGCTCGCTCCAGGGGGAACCATGTTTCTCGGCCACTCCGAGAGCCTCTCCGGGATGGATGTTCCACTGGCAGCGGTTGCGCCCTCCACCTACAGGAAGCCGTATGGCGGAATCTGAATCCGGCTTGCCGGAGATCTATCTGAGTCCCGGAGAGATGGTCCTGGCGCGCGAACCAACCATCCTGGCGACCATCCTGGGTTCGTGCGTCGGGGTCACGTTCTGGTGTGCGCGGCTCGGCGTTGGCGCGCTCTGCCACTCCATCCTGCCGACATGCCCCCGCCCACCCACTGGGAAGATCGATCCTTCCGATGGCAATCGGTACGTGGATTTCTGTGTTCGCAGCCTGGCGCGGCAGTTTGACATGATGGGGGCGGCACGGACCGAGATCCAGGTAAAGGTGTTTGGCGGCGCCGACATGAGCTCGGCAGGCGGCGCGAGGGCACGGCCGACCGTGGGCAGGCTCAATTTCGAAGCTGCTATCCAGGGGCTGGCTGACGAAGGTTATACGGTAATGGCCTCCAGCGTTGGCAGCACCTATGGGCGCAAGATCCGCTTCAATACCGGAAACGGAGAGGTGCAACTCGTGTGGCTGACCTGAACGTAACCCTGTGGAAGCAGTCGAAGTTAGCCGATAACCAGAATGGCGGGGCTGATTGATGAATTCAAGAAAAATCCGTGTGCTGATCGTCGACGACTCGGCCGTGGTACGGCAATCCCTGAGTGACCTTCTCTCCGACGACCCGCAGATCGAGGTGATCGGGACTGCTTCCGATCCCTTTGTAGCGGCGGAGCGGATCGACCAGCAGATTCCCGACGTGATCACGCTCGACATCGAGATGCCGCGCATGGATGGGTTGACGTTTTTGCAGCAGATCATGGCGCAGCATCCCATCCCGGTCGTGATCTGCTCGAGTCTTGCCGAAGATGGCGCGCAAAGTACCCTGAGGGCCCTTGAGCTGGGCGCCGTGGACATCATCGCCAAACCCAGATTCGGCACCAGGCAGTTCTTGCTGGACTCGCGGACCGTCATTTGCGAGGCCGTCAAGGCCGCTGCCGAGGTCCGGGTGCGGACCATCCAGCCAGCGCGCACAGCGCAGCCAAAGTTGACCGCGGACGCAATCCTGTCGGCCGCGACCGGTGCAATGCTCGAGACCACGGAGAGGTCGTCGTCATCGGCGCGTCCACCGGCGGCACCGAGGCGTTGAAGACGCTGTTGGAAACGCTGCCACTGGATGCTCCGGGCATCGCGATCGTGCAGCACATGCCGGAGATGTTCACCCGGGCATTCGCCGAGCGGCTCGACGGCCTCTGCCACGTCACGGTGAAGGAGGCGGAAACCAACGATACGATTCTTCGTGGGCGCGCGCTGATCGCCCCGGGCAATCATCACATGCTGCTCAAGCGAAGCGGCGCACGCTACTTCGTCGACATCAAGGAAGGGCCTCTGGTCTGCCGCCATCGCCCGTCCGTCGACGTGCTGTTTCGATCTGCGGCCCGCTACGCCGGAAAGAATGCCGTCGGCGTGTTGCTGACCGGAATGGGAGATGACGGGGCCCGCGGCATGCTCGAGATGAAGCAAGCCGGAGCTGCGACCATCGCACAGGACGAAGCTACGAGCCTGGTGTTTGGCATGCCCAGGGAAGCGATCAAGCTAGGCGCGGCGGACAAGGTACTGCCGCTGGAAGCAGTCGGCGGGGCGCTCCTGGGGATGACGCGATGAGGCGCCTGACAACCGTGGAAGAAACGAAGGCAGACCGCTACCGAAAGGAATGCGCATGAGCTTCCGCGCGGCCATCGCAAGCCGTGAATCGGCGCGGGAAAGCTTGCTGATTGCGCGAGACGGCCTCGCCTCCATGATGGACGCAAGCGAAGCCGAAATCGAGTCGCTCGTGCGGGCCTTCGAGAAGCTCGCCGGCGAAAGCCGCCGGATACTTGGCCTGGCATCGCAGATCGTCGAGTGCATCGAGAATGACAACGTGACGTCGGTGCTGTCCGCGTTGCGCGCGCTGGGCTCCGCGGAGATGGGCCTGATTGAATCCAGGTTACTGGCAACGCACGGCATCCTCGATACCACCGGCGCCGAGATGAACGTGTTGCGTCAACTGTCGGACGTGACCAAAAGCCAGTCGGGAATCGCTCTCAGAACCCGGATACTGGCGATGCTGACCAATGTCGAGGTGGGGCGCCTGGGCAGGCTGGGAACATCCTTCGAGTATCTTGCGGGCGAACTCAATAATTTTTCGAGAACGTTGTCCAAAGACACAGACGACTTGGAGCGCCATGCGGAGGACCGCAGAAATGCGATTGAAGCCACGAATCGAGTGCTGGCATCGGAGCTCCCTCATTTAGCCGAAGAGCTGGCCGGCATTAAGATCAAGCTGGAGGAGGACCTGGCGGTGCTGGAGTCGGGTCTGGGTCGGCTCGCCTCGATTCCAATCGCATTCAGGGAATGTGTCCAGAGACTCGGCGCGCAGATTGCCGGGGCCGTCGCCGCAATCCAGTCCTACGACATCTCGCGCCAGCAGATTGACCATGTCCACAAGGCCATCGGGGACATTGCGAGCCAGTTCTCCGCCAGCGGCCTCCGCCGGAAAGCGGGCCCGCGGGAACGTTCCCGGTGCGCGCTGGGGATCACGATCCAGGTTTGCCAGTTGCGCCGGATTCGCGAGACCGTCCTCCAATGGATCTCGCAGGTCCGGGACTGCCTGGAGGCACTGCTGAAGATCAGCGCATCGGAGATGGCAAGCGTCAGCCCGATGGTGAGGGCGCACGAGGGCGAGGTGTCGGCCCGGCTGGACCATATTGAACAGATGCGGAGTGAGAGCAAAGTCCACAGCGGAAGGGTTTGCCAGACGGTGGGCGAGCACTCCAGCCTGGTGAACTTCATCGATGAGCAGGTGAAGACGGCCGCGGTGACGCGCCAGACCCTCCATCTGCTCTCCTTGAACGCGATCGTTGAGGGCGACCGCCTCGGCGGACAAGCCAATGCCGTCCTCGAAATAGGAAATGGGATATCTGACCTTACCCTGGAATGGGGCAGAATTACGGACCAATCCAGTCTGGCCATGCAGGCGATTTCAGAGCTGGTAAAGCGAATCGACAAGCTGACGGCGGACCTCTCCGAAACGGAAGACCGGAAACTTCAGCAAGCTCAGGCCCAGGTGCGGGCGGGACTTAAGAGTTTGCGGGCTGCCTCGGAATTCGCAGCGATGCAGTCGAAGGACATACAACTCGGTCTCGAGTCCATGAAGACCATGACCGGCGGGATGGCGAAGAGCGTCGATGTGCTGGAAGCTTCGCATCGGCAAATCGACAAGGCATTGAGCGTTCTCGAAAGTGTGCAGTCCGGGCTTGCGACGGGTCCTCCTACGACCTGGGATGAGCTTGACCAGGAAGAGATGAAGCGGCGTTTCTCTGCTTCCTACACGACTGAATCAGAGCGGGAAGTGCTGCGGATCGCACTCGGCGGAGCTCCGCTTCCGCTGGCCCAGCCAACCTTGGAAGGAAATGGAGTTGAACTGTTTTGAAAAGCCCGTGCCCTGCGAAATCAGAGGCGACTTAACCGTGACGAGGTCTCACCCATGAAGCGAATCTTGTCTGTAGACGATTCATCCAGCATCCGGCAGATGGTGTCTTTCACTTTGCGCGGCGCCGGCTACGAGGTGGCCGAGGCCGTCGATGGCAGGGACGGCCTCGCTAAAGCCAGCGCCGGCAGGTTCGACCTGATCGTCACCGATCTCAACATGCCGCGCATGGACGGAATAGAGTTGATCGCTGCCATCCGCAAGCTTCCCGGGTACTCGTTCACTCCGATTCTGATGCTTACCACGGAGTCGCAGGCGGAAAAGAAGGATGCTGGCCGCAAAGCCGGAGCGACCGGCTGGATTGTGAAGCCCTTCGGGGCGAACCAGTTGATCGCTGTGACCCACAAGCTGATCAAGTAAATATCCGACTCTCGCCTGGATTCCTGGGTGCGGGGTATCGATCCCCTGCGCAGTTGCAAATGAGGGTGTGTGCCGGCTTCCCCACCTACCGGTAGATGTCTGCTTCGATGATGCTAAGGATGCCCCCGTTGTTGCGGGTGACCGCGGCGGGATCGATGGCGCCGGTGATCTCGACGGTCGCGGGCGATGGCGTGGCGTCCAACGCCGGCCCGGCCAGAGCGATCCGCAGGTGGCTGCCGTTCATCGGATGAGGCGATCCCTGCTGCAATGGAATGGTGACATAGCCCAGACTGTTCGGGGTGGTTCCTTCGTACAGCGTCGTACCGTCCAGTGTGACGCGGAGAGGGTAGTGGCGCGTGCGAAAGGCCGCGAGTTTGATATCCATCTGCGTCGGCGCGGAGGGTTGCGCAAACGTGTATTCGATCCAGGCGTTGGCAATCTGACCGTCGCTCGACCAGGAGGTTGTCTCGTTGTCGTCGTGGCTCAGCATTGCTTTGTCCGCGTTGCTGCCGGCTGTCGCGCTCGCAACCTCGATCGACGTGCGCGTGGTGTGGACGGACGAGCCCGCCGGCGTGGGGCCGCGATCGAGATAAGGTTCGAGCGCAGCGGCAGGATCGTAGGTTGAAAGACCGCTCTCAACCTGAACTGGCTGGGAATGGAGAGTGAGAGTCGCCGGCGGCAGGCCCGGCGAGCTGGCCTTGAGCGTAATGATGCCGGACGCCGTCGCGCTCAGAGGCCTGGTGCGCACAATCACGCGGTTGACGCCGTTTTCTACCGGCAGCGTCGTAGCCAGGATGTAGTTGCTGAACGTCATCGCGTTGACCCCGGCCGGAGGTTGGGCGATGCCGCCGCGCCACTCGGCTGGCCCGGTAAGGTCGAACGTGACCATGCGGTCGTCGATGGGAACGCGCTGACCCTGCGCGTCGACAATCTCGACGTCAATCAGTGCGAGGTCCGAACCGTCGGCGTGAAGGCCTCCCGGGCCGGTGTGAGGCGTCAGGCGGATTGTGGCCGGTGTGCCCGAGGTGTGGAGCGCGTAGGTGGCTACCGGCTTGCCTGCGTCGTTGTAGGCGGTGGCTTCGAGGGTGCCGGGAGCAAACGCAACCTTGGGAAAGGTGAACAGAAAGTCGTTCGACTGTCCCGCCGGAATCACAGGCTCCCGGCGAAGGGCATCAACCGGCTTGGCGCCAGCCGGCTGGGCGAGAGATTGATTGAAATTGAACGGCGACGCCTTGATGCTGCCAAGAAACTTGTCGTTGAGCTTTAGTTCCACGCGCGCAACGCTGGCTGCCACAACGTAGACCGGCTTGACCGTACCTGCGGGGTAGTTCCAGTGGCCCATAATGTAGATCGCCGGCTTCTCGGGATCGACCCAGCCATTCCACATCACCCGATGCGCATAGAAGCCATCTTTGGGGATGCGCATGGGGTCGACCTCGCCGGAGCGGCGATAGTTATTGTCCCCGCGGAAGTGAGTATTTGAGTCGGAGAAGATAATGTTGACGCCGCCCGCGCTCACGCGGTCCCCAGTGCCGGGGCGGGCGCGGAAGTAGTCGTCCCAGGCCGCGATATCTTCAATCGCCGCTGAATCTTGATTGCGGTTGTACAGGGGCGAGTCCTTGTGGAAGGGCGGCGAATCGTCGTCCCAGAAGGCGCGTGCGCCCTCATCGCGGTTGTACTCGTGCGCCCACAGAGGCTTGGTGGCGGACTTGTCGATATACAGCATCTCGCCGCCGTACTCAGCGATTTTGGAGGCGAGTTCTTCGCGTGCTCCAATTGCGCGGCCGCCGTGCGGATCGAACTGATCGCGCACTGCCTTCATGTCTGCCATGTGCGCTTCGGAGATGCCATGATTGCCGCTCTCGTAAAACAGAATGCTGGGGTCGTTGCGGTTATAGATGATGGAATCGCGCATCACCTCGACGCGCTGCTCCCACTGGCGCCCTTGCGAGTCCCCTTCCGCGTCGCCCGCGGGCATGGATTGGATCAGCCCAACCCGGTCGGCCGAGTCCGTGTCCTGGCGCGATGGGGTTACGTGCATCCAGCGAACCACGTTGGCATTGCTCTCGACCATCAGGCGGTTGGAAAAATCACTGAGCCACGGTGGCAGATCGATGCCCAGCGCCGGCCATTCGTTGGTGGTGCGCTGGCCATAGCCATGAACATTCAGGACCCGGCCATTGAGCGTGACCATGCCGTGATCGAACGAAGTCTCGCGGAAGCCCGTGCGCGTGGTCACTGAATCGATGACATGGCCGCCAACCGTAAGCGTAGTGACAACATCGTAAAGATAGCCGTATCCCCAACTCCAGAAATGAAGGCCCGCGACCGGCCCTGCGGCAACAAAGGTGTGAGTTTCAGCAGGAGCGAGAACGGCATCGGGTCCGGTCATCGTAGCCATCGTCCGGCGGGTCTGCGCGTCCACGATGCGCACGGCATAGGAAACCGGCTCCGCGGTCGAGCCGTCGTTTCGCACCTGGCTTTCGGCCGTGATCGTAGCCGAATTGCGGGCGAGGTCGAACTGCGAAGCCCAGATGTAGGTCCCGGTGGTACCGAGCAAGGAGTATACCGGCAGCGTCTGATGGATGGGCGCCATGACATGCAGCCATACGTTCTTGTTAATACCCCCATAGTTGGCGTAGAAGTTGGTGTCGTTCCAGTGGAACGGGACACCGGTCGCGGCCTCCTTATATTTCCAGTCGTTGTCCGTCCTGACAGCGATCACGTTTTCGCCCGGCGCGGCCACCGCGGCATCCGTGATGTCGAAGCCGAATGCAGTAATGCCGTCCTCGTGGCGGCCAAGAAATTTGCCGTTCAGGTAAACCTCACCGGCCATGCGAATCCCCTCGAACTCGAGGAAAATGCGCCGGCCTCTGGAGTTCGCTGGCAGGCTGAAGTGCTTGCGATACCATGCAATCCCCGTCGGCAGGTCGTGGATGCTGACCCGAAACGCCGAATCCTCGTTCCAAGCGTAGGGCAGTGTCACCCGTCTCCATGCCGAATCGTCGAACGCCGGAGCCTGCGCGTTGGCAGGGTCGCCGACGAAGACAAGCCAGCCGGGGTTGAAGTTGTAGCGGGCCCGCTCAGATATGGACTGCGCCTGATTCGAGCCAGGCAGCACGGCCACGATCGCTGCGAAGAGGAGGGGGAAACAAAGCCGGCGAAACTTCCTCATTGTGAACAACCATCCCTGCGAACTGGAATCGCGTGACAGAAACATCATCTCACTCCGGACGCGTCTACAGATGCTCCAGCCCGCGCCGCAGTGCTTCCACCACGGCCTGGGTACGGTCTGTGACTTTAAGCCGCATCAGAATGACGGTAATATGCGACTTCACCGTGGCCTCCTTGATGTTGAGCTCATCTCCTATCTCGCGATTGCTTTTGCCGGCGACGATCAGTCTCAGCACCTCGCGCTCCCGCTGGCTGAGTTCCGAATCCGGCAAACGCAGCGAGAGTGCCTGTGTTACCGGCGGAGGCAGAAAGCGGTTTCCGTGATGCACTCGCAGAAGCGCTTGTACGAGAACCTCGTGAGTCATGCCCTTAATCAGGTAGCCCATTGCCCCAGCTTGCAGTGCTTGATGGATATCCTCGTCCCCTTCATAGGTGGTCAAAACGATAATCTTCGCGTCGCGTTTTTTTTGACGGATGCGCCGGATGGCCTCGACCCCATGACCGTCCGGCAGCCGCAGATCCATTAAGGTGACGTCGGGATCGTGTTCCTCAAACAGCCTCACCGCATCGACCACTCCGCCCGCTTGCGCACAGACCCGCATGCCCGGCTGCGCTCGCAGGATGGCGGCGATGCCGGTGCATGTGATGGGATGGTCGTCGACCACGAGAACGCGGATTTCTTTTTCATCTTTCATTTTCGATGCTCCACTCGATCGTCACGAGAGCTCCGCCGGACCGTCGCATAAGGCTCATGCTTGCCTGCGGTGACAGAAGCCTGTTTTCGTGAGCTGGCGTATCGCTTGACTGGAACGGGAAGTGCACTCGGAAGCCATCTGGCAACCGTCCAGTGAGCGAGTATACGAAAAAAGTCCTGCTGCAGGCCATCGTGTCTGTTTACTCCCCCGCGCAGTGCGGCGAGTTTGCGCTGCCAGTCGAACCCGCAGAATTGCGCCCTCAATCAATAAGACAGGCCACCCCATGGGAGTGGCCTGCCCGGCGGGTGCAGCTCAACAGTGATCGCCCGCTAGAAGTAAAGCCTTCCGGAAAGTTGAACCTCCCTGGGCGCATTGGCCTGCGCCAAAGACGCGAGTGTGCCAAACTGCCCGAAGGTGGAGGCTCCGGGCGTGAGATTGATCGAGGAGAACGTCGGGTGGTTGAGTGCGTTGAACAGATCGATACTGCCCTGGAAGCGAACCCCCTCGGCGATGGCAAAGCTCTTGCGCAAACTCAGTGTGAAGGTGGTTGTGTACGGCTGTCGGACATCGCCGAACGTGGTTGGGTTGTAGGTGTTCCATGCGGCAAAGTCCTGGTACACGCCGTTCTGGGCCCCTGAACTGCCGGGGGGTACATAGCCGGCGCCCGGCAGGCTCGTGACACCCGTCCACGCGGGATATATAGCAGTGTTTTGAAGCGTTGCGTTCGACGTGTTGATTGTGGGGAATACCGCGAACTTGCTGGTGTCGAACCACGTCCCAGTCCCCTGCTTGGGCCCGGGGCCAGTCTTGTTCTTGAGCTTCGGATCTCCGCCCTCGAAGAATGCGCTGTTGGTCGGGAAGGTGAGCGGCGTTCCGGACAGGAAGTGGTAGATGCCCGATAACTCCCAACCGCCGACCGCTTCATCCAACAGCCGGTTGGAATCGCTCAGGAACTGCTTTCCTCTTCCAAAAGGAAGTTCATATACCGTATAGAGGGTGTAGTTGAACCGGGTATCGGTGGTATCGATCCGTTTCTCGATCTTCACCGCGACCGCCTGGTTCGTGTAGAGGTCGTCCGCCGAGATCTTCTTCGAATAGGCGAACGATTGCCGGAAGCTGAAGCCGTTGTGGTACCGCCTCTCCACCCTCGTGTTCAGCGCATAGTAGAAGTCCCTGCCAAAGCCGGTGTTCTCATAAATGTCTCCTGCGGCGGGATTGGGGCGAAGCAACTGGTATGCAGTCTCGGTCCCGGCCCCGAACTCGGTTGGGTTGATGTTTGCAACGCCCTTGAATGGGTTGGTCTCGTTCGTGTTGCCAGGCAGCGTAGCATCCGGCAAACCGCCCGTGAAGATTGGCGTATTCGCTGCAAACCAGGCGCCCGCGCTCGGAACGTTGATGTCTTTGGCGTTCCCTCCTTGATTGTTAAGACCATTCACCCGGTTGAAGAGGCCGCCTACCTCAAACAGGTAACTGCTGATCTGCCGCTGTAAGGTAAGAGTGACGTTGTCCACGTAAATCCGGCCTTCATTGGGGGCCTCGTAGGTGGGTGCGCTTAAGGTCGCGGGATTGACGGGGTTTCCTATGTTCGTCTGCAGTCCAAGCGAGCTGCCAGTGGGCGCAACCAGTCCCCCCGGAAACGGATTGTCCCAGGTCTGGCCCACGAAATCGTAGTTGGTGCAGGCAGATGGGCAGTAGGGGGTGGTGGAACTGAAGCCAGTCGTACTTCCCGTCTGATTGAAGTCGGCCTCGACAAAGCGTCCCACCCCGCCGCGCAGCACGGTATTGTTCATGATTTGATAGGCAAAACCGAGGCGCGGCTGGAAGTATTTGTAGCGCGGATTGAGCTCGCCGCGGGGGGTCCCGTTGACGCCGGCATATTCCGGTCCGCCGATCACCTGGAATGCGCCGGGCGGTGGCCCCCACTGCTGGAGCAAGCCGGCGCCCAGATTTGTCGCACTGCTGGCGCCATACACCGCTTGATAGCCAGGCTCCGCCGCTGCGGTCGCCGCAGTTTGCGGGGCAGTCGCATTGTATCGGCTGAAGATACGGTTGAATCGCTCGGTGGTTGGACGCTCGTAATCCCAGCGCATACCCAGGCTAAAGGTTAGCTTCGGGGTGTATCTCCAGTCGTCCTGGAAATACAGAGCGGTGTAGCGCGCCGAATAGAAGAGAGTAACGTTGGTTGGAATGTTGCTGGAGCTGCCGGGGAGCCCCAGATCGAAGTCGGCGATGGCATCGCCTATGCCATTCCCGTTGGTTCCAGAGCCTGCACCATACAGTGACGTATAGTTTGTGCCAAACACAAAATCCCCGCCTGATGCGCCCAGACTGCGTTGACCCTCCTGCTGGATGAGATACTCATACCCGTAGCGAAAATCGTGGTTCTTGTGGGTCTGCGAGACACGCACGTTGATGTCCTGATTGATGTCGGTGGGAGAATATGTCAACGCACACGTCCCAAGGCAGTTCGTGGCGGAGTTAGTGACGTTCGACGTAATGCCGACAATCTCCGGAATTGAAGGTTTCTGCATCAGACTGGCAAAGCCCGCCGGGAATCCGTATGTGGTCGGGCTGACCCCGCCGCCCTCGTCGTAGTTCGTGGAGACATAGTTCAAAACGTGGTAGCTCAGGTCCAGCACCAGGTTGCTTCTCAGTGCAACCACGTGGTCGAAGGTGATGTCGCGGTTCTGGCGGAACTGGTTCTGCGCGTCAAGTGGAAGGTATTGCGGGTTGGTTCCAAAATCGGTGTCGCTGACCTCGCCGAAAGAGTTGTAACCCATGCTGATAAACGAATGGTTGTTATTGTTCTCGGTTTGGTCCAAACGCAGCGTATAGCCGCGGAACTTGTCGTTCTGCGTTCCTAGCTTCGGAAGGTTGCCGGAGGAGTTGGAAATCTGGAGGTCGGGAGGGAGACTGCCGAGCGGTATATGGGCATAATAGTTTGCGGCAATGGGATCGATTGGGCCAGGCAACGATTCGCAGGTGGTGGTGGTGTTGGCGCCCCCTTCGGGATAGCCGGAGGCGCCGATCGTGCCGGGGACGTTGGTGCCATATGAGCAGCCAGAGAACGAGTACGGGACCCTTGTTCCCGAGCTCGACGAATTAGGATTGAATATCTGGATTGGATACTGGACCTTGGACACCACGGTATAGGACTGGCTGAAATCGCCCGCTCTCTCCAGCGGGGTCGGGACCGTCGCAGTCCCCGTGTCCGAAGCCTGGATGTTGCGAGTTCCCGTATAGGTGAAGAAAAAGAAGGTCTTCTTCCTGCGGCCATCGTAAAGCTTTGGAATCCAGACCGGGCCGCCGACCGAGCCGCCATACACGTTCACATGGATCGGAGTGAGCGGCACGGTGTTGCCGCTTGTACGTTCTGCTGTATCGTTCGCATACGTTTGCGCGTTGAGAAAACTCCCCTGATAGTGCTCATACAGGTCGCCATGAAACTTTTCAGCGCCCGACTTCAAGCTGATGACCTCGTTCGCCGCCGTTCCCCTGCCGTACTGCGCATCGTAAGGATTGGTAACCAGGCGCACCTCGCTCACCGCGTCATTGGGCGGTTCAAACGCCAGACTGCCGCTATTGAAGTTGTCCGTTCCGCCGTCGATGGTATAGGCAACCGCTCCGGTGCCTGCTCCGCCGTTGTAGCCCACGCCGTTGACGGTCGAGTCGGACAGGCCGCTGTTGGACCACCCGAACACGCCTCCGCCAACGCCGCCGCTGACCTGAACGCCGGTCAAAACCGCAATATCCATGGTTGGGGCGTTCGACTGGGTCGGGTACTCCTCCAGCTCTGTCTGGGTGAGCACCGGGCCCGAGACTGCCGAGCTCAGGTCGATCAGCGGGGTCGTTGCCTGCACGGTGACCGACTCGGTTGCGGTGCCGACCTGCATTTGCGTGTCGACATACTTCACGTCACCCAGTTGCAACTCGATGGAGGTGCGCTTCTCGGTCTTGAAGCCGGCCGCGCTCACCTCAAAGTGGTAGTGGCCGGGCAAAAGCGCTGTGAGGATCCAGTCGCCGGCGCTGTTCGTAGGTGTCGTCAGTACGACCCCCGTTTCGTCCGCCGTCACGGTGACTGTCGCCTTCGCCACGGCCGCGCCGGTCGCGTCGGTGACCTTGCCGCCCAGGGAGGCTCTCACATCCTGCCCATATGCTCTTCCCCCTGCGAGCAGGAGTAAGCACGTCATCAGGGCCAATGTTCCTATCGATCGCATCGTAGAACTAAGACTGGTTGGCAGTTTCGGCGACATCAAGTAAACCTCCGGGAGTTTTTAGCGCAGGACTCCAGACAGTCGTGCTGCCTAAGGCAGTCACAAACGAAACCCGAGGCAGAAAATCCCTGCCGCGGGCTTCCCAAGAATTTCAGTGTCTGTATCGAAGGCGATGCTAGACGCGTGAGTGAAAACTTGTAAACCGACTAAAGTATGGCTGCCGCAAAAATAAATTGTTCAGCCGGGCAACTGAGAACACAGCTTCGGCGCTAGGTTTTATTCAGTTGCAGGAGAATGCCGGCGCTGCTCCCGCATCGGTCAGCCTGGCAATCGGTGCGCCGTTATGGATGCGGAATACCTGCGGCGCATGATCGAGACGGTATAGATGGCGCAGACCTATAATGTTGCGCTACGATCAACTGCACAAATAAGTGGATCGCAATGAGAGGTGAAATGATTACACGCCGCGGGTTCATGGACAGCGCTGCACGCAGCATTGCGGGGGCCGCGCTTGCCTCCACCGCAAAGAGTTATGCGCAGATACTGGGATCGAATGAGAGGGTGAACTTTGCCACGGTAGGACTGAATGGCCGGGGCCGCGCGCATCTTTCCGCATTGAACGCCAATAAGGCCGCTGCACGGATGGCATACTGCTGCGACGTGGATGCGAAGGTGTTGGCCAGCTTTTCCGCGGATGCGAGCAAGCAGCTTGGCTATGTTCCGATCGCCGAAGGAGACTTTCGCAGGGCGCTGGAATCGAAGGACGTGGATGCAATTAGCATTGCCACGCCCGACCACTGGCATGCGCCGATGGCGGTGCTGGGGCTGAAAGCGGGTAAACATGTGTATGTGGAGAAGCCGTCGAGCCATAATCCGCGCGAGGGTGAGTTGCTGGTGTTGGCACAACAGAAGTACGGAAAATTGGTCCAGGTCGGCGACCAGCAGCGCTCGTCGCCCATCTCCATCAAGATCATCCAGCAGATCCACGATGGATTGATCGGCAGGGCCTACTTCGCCAAGGCGTGGTACGAGAACAACCGCAAGTCGATGGGGATAGGCAAGGTGGTCCCGGCGCCGGATTGGCTGAACTGGGGCCTGTGGCAAGGGCCGGCGCCAAGGAGCGAATACAAAGACAACATACATCCGTACAACTGGCACTGGCTGTTTCGCTACGGGACCGGCGAGAGCCTGAACAACGGGACCCACGAGGTGGATGTTTGCCGCTGGGCCTTGCAGGCGGAGTATCCCGACCGCGTCACCTCGTCCGCAGGACGGTACCACTTCAAGGACGACTGGCAGTTCTACGACACCATGGTGACCAGCTTTGAATATCCCGACAAGCTGATTAGCTGGGAAGGCAAGTGCTGCAACGGCATGAAGTATTACAACCGCGGCCGCGGCTCGCTTATCCAGGGGACCGAAGGTAGCGTGGTGCTGGACCGGACCAGCTACGAGATCTATGACCTGGATGGCAAGAAGACAAGCGAGTACACCGAGAGCAAGGCAGCCGCTACCAACGATCTGATTGGGCAAGACTCCCTGACGGATGCGCATTTTGCAAACTTCATCGCCGGCATCCGAACTGGGGAGAAGCTGCACTCGCCAATTGAAGTGGCCAACGTGAGCGTGACCATGCTGCAACTGTCGAACATTGCCTGGCGCGTCAATCGCGAGTTGAATCTGGATAACAAGACAGGCCACGTGGAGAACGACCCTGAGGCCATGAAGCTGTGGGCGCGCAGCTACGAGAAGGGCTGGGAAGTAACCGTCTGAGGAGGCAATGGCTCGGCTCCGTTGTTCTTGAGCCGAATTTCACTCTTCGTTCACTCTTCCATCGGTTTCGGTTTCTTGTCCGGTGCGATCTTCAATTCGGTCGACATCGGGCTGGCGCCGTTTATGCCCACCGCAACTACCGAGTACGTCGCCGATTCGCCTCTCTCAGGCGCGGGCTCGGCAAACTGCGGCGTTGTCAAACCCATTGCCACTTCCCGGGCCGCTGGTTCGAGACTGCTCGACCGGAAGACACGATAGAATTGCGCCCGCGCAACTGGAGTCCAGGTGAGCTTCACCGTTCGGCCCACGATCTCCGCTTTCACTCCGGTGGGCGCCGGCAACCGCGCGCCCGTCGCAGGCGGCAGCAGTCCATAGACGCAGAACTGGCCGGTTCCGGTGTTCTCAGAGCCAAAGCTCGCCAGATAAACCTTTCCGTTCGCCACCGTCGGCGGCGCCATCTTCGAGTACTCTCCACAATCGTCGCGAGCCGGAACTTCGAGCGAGTTCCAAAGTTCATGCCTGATATCGATCGCGTCGTAGGCGTGAAGAATGCCCGGCCGCGATTCGTGCCACGAGTCTCCCGTGGCATGGATCGCCGCCCACAGGATGCCGTCCTTATCGCCGTTCGCGGAGAGCGACAGCATGGCGCCAGGATGCCCCTCGTTCGGCACGTCGCGCATCGTCACAGGCGTTTCTTCCAGTTTGTTCCCCGCGAACTTGTAGACCTTTGCCTTGTCCCGCTGCCCCCAGATGTACAACAGGTGGCCGGCCGTTGCGCTTTTCCAGTAAACAAGACTGTGCAGGTGCGATGCCGTCGCCTGGAAGTGTTGCAGCGCGTGTTCGTCGCCCAGGTGCCCCAGGTTGCGCCTGTCCAGGATATACAGCACGCCCTCCTTGCCTCCACCCAGAACCAGATCGGTGCCGGGAACCAAGGTCGCCCCCGAAGCATTCAGATCGGCATCCACTTTGTCCAATTCATAATGGTTCGTCGGCGTGAACCAGTCCAGCAGCTTCAGCCGCGGCGACAGCTTGAGAAAGCTCTCGCTGAAGTTGTGGACGCCGTCCCAGCTTCCATTGCCGGTCACCACGTAGATATTGCCCTGCTCGTCCACGGCCGGACCCTGCCCCGATTGCCAGATGCTCGCCTCCGATCCCGTCGGCGACGTGTTCAGCACGCTGACCTGCTTCAGCGTCTCCGCATCGTAGGCCATCAAGAAGCCGTGATACGGCTCCTTATCGCAGTGCGACGCATAGCCCACATAGACCATGCCATTCGCCAGCGCCAGCGCCGGCCGCTGGTTCTGCATCAACGCATTGAAGCCGTCCGCGGCGATCTCCACCGGACTCGCGGGCAGGTCGGCGCCGGTGGCCAGGTCGAGCGCATGGAGCCGTTGGATAAAACCCGAGTGCGGGGTCGTAATGGCCCCAGCTCGGGTGAGCGAGACGACATATAAAACGCCGCGCGCCTTATCGAGCACCGGCGTGCCGATTATCCCCATCTGTCCATTGATGTCCAGGCACCCGAAATTCGTGCTGTGCACATTCGCCGGCGTGCCGAAGTTGACGTGCCAGATCGGCGATGACGCCTCGGCGTCGTTGGCGTCGAAGGCATAGACGCTGTTATTTACCGTGGTCACATACACAATGTCGCGCGTTCCGCCATCCACCGGCACGTTGGTCGCGATCAACGGCTGGGTGTATAGCTGATCGTCGAGAACGCGCTTGAACAACATGCCGAACTGCGTCGTGTTGACGTCCTCCGGCGTCAGTACTCTCTCGCGCAGGTTGGCGCCGGTCCGCGCGCTGTCGTTGTGCTGGGTCAGCACGTCCACCTGCGCACTCGCCGCGATAGAGACGGCGAGACTGAGGGCGGCAAAGGGGGAAGTCAGGGCTCGCTTCAAGGAGATGGTAGTCATTCGCAGGTTTTGTGCTCATGGCGAGGCATGGCGCCGATGCTTATTGAGGTTCAGCGAACAGCCGTAAATCGGAAACAGGCCTTGAGGATCACAGTCCACACCGGCAATTGTGTCACACTTTCACCCGCCCGCGATGGCGGAGGGCTCCCGGCACAACACACTTCTCCGTCCGCTGAAACATGCCTGTTTCCCTGGTCTCGGTTTTGGTGTCCACCGCAGTAGATATCCGGCCATTCCTCTTGCTTTTGAAATTCAAAAGAGATACTATCCGGAACATTTCCGGCAGAATTTTGGATCCCATCTGGAGTAGGAGAAACGCGAATGGAAGCCCATTTGAGTCCACGCAGCACTCGTGTTCTGGTTCTGCTTCTTTCGCTCACAAGCGTCCACTTTGCCTTTTCGCAAGTGACGTGGTCGTGGGTAGCGCCCAACTTCACTCCCTGTGAAGGTGTCGGCATAAATGGCACCTACACAGTCACGGTTCACGCCAACATCGTGACCGACGATTCCGGGGCTAAGACCATAAATTCTCTTTCCGTCTTCGCTTCGAGCGCGGCGTTCTCGTCGGAAAATAATCCATCAATCACAGCGGCCCTGGACGTCACGAGTATCCCGGCTCCGGAGCAAACCATTACCCTCGGCCCTCCGCCGCCAAATTCCATCGGAGAAAGCCAGGGCGCTAATGAAACTCCGCACCTCTATTTGCCGTCAGGCACCGTGGTACCGATCGCCAGCAACACCAAGCTAGGCTTCTCGGTGAGTGCCACAATTCAAACTCCGAGTGGAACCTGCGCTGTCGGCTCTACTTCCAACACTATCGACCCGAACCAACCGCCCAACGCCGACGCTGACCAAGGAATGGCGATCGGCGCCCGACGAGTGGGCAGAAGCGAACAGTCAGACGCGGACCTGCCCGCGGGCGGGCAGGGTGCTTCACAATCGGGCGCAGTCGATTGGCACTTGCCTCTCAAGTTACCGCCAGGGGCTCAAAGGCGCATTTCATTTACGATCTCTCTGACCTCTCCGGTCGACACTGAAGTCACGGGGAACCTAACCCTAGAATCCGGGCCAACTGCGTTTTTCACTTCTAACGTTTTAATTCGCGCACTTGCCAACGCTCAAGCGACGCTTCACATCCCTGACGTGTCGATTCCCGACGGAATCTCAGAAGTCACCGTCGCGATCCGTGGGCATTCCCTACCGCCAGTCCCGGCTGGAGCACTTAAGATAGGCGCCGGGGCCTCATCGCGGTGAATTCCATTGGGATGGACCACGAGGCTAAGGCGACGTCACGTGTGCCCCCCCAGCGCAGTACTGTCTCCCGAGATCGAGATTGTGTGGAATTTCTTCACTAGCGCCTCACAACTGCTGACCTCACTCGTTCGGCGATCGAGCGGTACCGGGGAATCACTCGATTCGAAATCGATCCGCTTTTCGCAAGTGTGACTTGCTAAAGGTTAGGGTCAGGCGTTCTGAAGACGACTGCCTCTCGATCATGAATAAGGTAGTTGCATCCGGAAACTTCCATCGCGACGGAATACCCGGTTTTCCACATTTACAAGCAGTCTCCTCCATGATAAAAATCCTCGCATCAACTTATCGTTTGTCCTGTTTCGCAGCTAACGGAGCAGTGTGATTTTCGAGCGACACCTTTTTCTGGCCTGAAGTTGGGTTCCCGGAGCAATTCAAATCCATTCTTGCTTTCGCGCTCTCTTTGAGAGCAGCGCGAAGCTGGCGCGCCTTTTCGCCAGGCAGAGCGGGACGTCTGCTTGAGATCACGCTTCAATCTTTCTCTCCTAGACCGATTGGGAAGACCTGCGAAGTCGGGTAGCGAGTTTCCGACTTTAACGCGGCGAACCTTCCTGGGGCTCTCCGGCGCAAGCCTCGCGGGAACAGTGATGCCCCGGGGTGGCGATGGCTTTACGATCGAACGCGCCGGCCATACGCTGCTCATCGTCATGGACAAAGTGGTCCGATGGCGGATCGATCCGGCGAGCTTCGGAGAGGCCGCGCGCGCGGGAGTCGACCGCGACGGCGACCGGGTGGAGATCTGGCTGCGTAATGCGGTGTTTCCTGGGACCACCTGGCCCGCTGGCTTCCGCTGTCTGTTGCGCCGGACCGCGGGGCGATGGGTCATGTCATTGCACTCGGCCACCGGGATAGCGTTATCTGCGGACTGGCTGGATTGGCTGGAGATGCACCAGCCTGCCACTGGCAGCTGGACCCCAGGAACGCTGCATCCGTTTCCTGGCTTTTCGCTTAGCGGGCAGGATAGGGTTCCAGTAACCTTCACTCCGGATTGGGCTCTACGTGTGGGGGGTCCAGTGCGCGCTGTCGTCGACCGGCTGCCGCAGGAGCTTCACGCCTCAGAGTGGAGCATCGCGCTCAACCACCCTGAGCGTCTTTCCGCCGACCGGGCCGGACACGCTACAACATTTTCGTTCCTGCGCGGCGAGGCCGACTGGCCGATCGTCCTCGAGCGTGTCTCCGCCCAGGGCTGGAGGCTGGCACATGAGTTGGAAGCCGATTTATTCGATGAGCTGCGTCTGGAGGCGCTCGATGGCGGTGGGGCGCCGGTGCATAATGCGCTGTTGATCCAAGCCGAGCGCAACCTCCAGCAGTTGCTCTTTTTCCCGGGCGGCGGCTTGTTCGACAGCCTCGGCGAGCCGTTCGCGCTGCGACTGCGCGCGCCGCGGATAGCCATGGCACTTAGCGGCAAGGGAGAAGAGTCGGCGTTATTGGCCGAACTGAACCACGAGGTGCAATGGGCGCATACATCCTCGCTCAGCGTGGCCTTCGCGGGCGCGTCCGCAAACAGCTCCTTCACACTGCTCGACGACGGCAACGGCTCCTGCTGTCCCGAGGTCAAGCCACTCGTGAAGGCTGTGCAATGTCCGGGCGACCAGGACTGCACCATCAAGCTGAACTTCGACGAGCCCCGCCCGACGCCGCTCAACTGGGCCAAAGCTCCGGACGGGATTCTTTCAGGCCTCCATATACTAGGCGACGAACACCGCCTTAGTTTCGACCTTTCCTGCGGCGATGTGCTTTCGGTGATCCGGCCCACTGACATGTTGAAGCTCGACTTCGAGTTTCAAAACGTCCGTCTGGCCTCTGGCTCGACCCCGCGCATCGAGGGTGCCAACCCTGCAGACCAGAAGCGGAAATTCGCCGCCGCGCCGCCGGAGGTAGGCGAGACGGAGCTGCTTCCCAGCCTCATTGCCCCCACAACGCCGCCGGGGCCCGCTCAGGATTCGTGCGGGGATGGCAAGTGTCTGCCGTCCTCGCACCGGGATCAGAACCAGAAGACGCTGCCGAACTGCCCGCAACTTTTGTGCGCGCCCAACGGCAAGCCGCGCGTCACAGTCACCTTTCCGCCGCAGCACATCCAGGAGCAGGCGTTCTTTCACACCGATGACCCGTTCGACAAAGCCAAGCCCGCACAAGGCGGCCAGCCGGCACAGCCTAAGACGCTAAAACTGGGGCCGGTCGAAAAGAAGAAGTACGGCCAGGGCCCCAACCAGGACATCGGCTTCCTGGACCCTGACGCAGCTGCCCCGGATAAGGTGGTCCAGCCTCCGGAGCAGCCGAATAAAGTTCCGGCGGACGCCATCCTTTCCGGGGAGAGCAATCTCGTCTTCGACCTTGACCTGCCACATGACGGGATTCCGTTTCACCTGGAAAATCTTCTGGACTGGAGTTGGTGGACGCCGGCGATCTCCACAACCGCCCGCCAAAACGGCGATGCCTCTCCCGCCGAGCTCGCTGCCGATTTCAACAAGCAGCCGGATAAGAGCAGCACGACGTCCATTGAGCTCCCTTATCGTCTGTTCCTTTCGCCGCACCAAAACAGCGCTTGGGCACACGCCAAGGCCCCGGTCGCCGGCAAAAGCACCGCCGTGGAGCTGTGGCATACGCGGCTGGCCGTCAAGAATGGCAACGCCCCGGACGAGACCAACGCCAAGGATCGCACCGCACGCGCCATCTATTCACCCGACCTCACGCCGCAGCAGGTGCAGGGAACAAAAGACCTCGTTCCCCACCAGGGCTCAAGCAATGTGAGTGAGCCACGCTATGCGCTCGACATGCGGGACCGCGAAGAGATCGTCACTCTGATGTCCGACTTCTCGATCGCGAAGCCAGACAAGTATCTGCCGCAGCCAATGCAGCTCGATCACTTGATGCTCACCTCGCTGGGAGGATATCTCAAAGGCATCGGCGATTGGGAGCCGCCGGAGATTAATTTCCCCAACGATGTTGTACGCGTGCTCACAGTGGAACAGTGGAAGCAGATCACAACCCTGGGCCGCGATCAGTATGTCCGCGTCGTGTACAAGGGCTACCTTGCGCCTTTTTCGCATCGCGCGTCGCTCATCAAGGTAACCGAACGGAAGTTCTACCCGGTCGACGGCTTGGTCTACGCCATGCTGCATCAGCGGATGTACATCGTGGTGCACCAGCCGAGGCGCGACTTTCCTCTGTATCGCCAGGCGAACGGCGGCAGGCAGTTTCCGTTCCTGCGTGTGGATGCATTGACGACGGTAACGCCTGACCTGGACGACCCCAACAATTCCGTTCCCCCCGGCACCACTGGCGTTTCCCAATCGCTGTTTTGGCCGACGGTCAATGGCAATCCCTTCCCCTTCCGTTTTCGCTTCTGGGACATGGAAAACAACATCTCAGAGGCGTCGCTGCCGCTGGTCTTCGGGGATGCTTCGGTCTCACAGAGCTCCGACCTCGTCAACGGATGCCCCGCGATGATCAAGCTTTACAATGCCGGCTCCAGCCCGGCCGCGAATGACCCCGAAGACAAATTCCGCTGCACGAACTTCCAGAACCAATCGATCGCATTTGCACCGCCCGGCAAGCCTGGCGACACACGCTACGACGCCGCGGATATCTGCTGGAAGATTGTCCTCGACGACGGCCTCAGCGGGGCCACGGACGATACCGTCGCCAACGACCTGTACGAGCACAACCTGCCGCTGTTCTATCCGGTTGTCGACCTCGCGCGTGTCATTTCCGCGTCGATTCAGCGCATCACTGGAGAGGCGACTCCCCGCCTGGTAAGGTTCTTTCCGGCTTATGTCACGTCCGGATTTGATCCGGTACAGAACCCCGGTGAGGTAGTGCTGGAGATCATCGATCCCAACCCTTTGGTGCTCCAATATGGAGGCGGGTCAGGCAAGACCGATCAGGCCGGCGGCCTGAGCAGTCCGGACATAAGGGTGGTCGGTTTCTCCCGGAAGTCGGGCGCAGTGGGAGGCACGCCCTCCGCCAACGGCGGCGCGCAAAGCTCGTTGCAGGTGTACTCCAAGGGCACCTTCAGTCCGGCCGACTTCTTCGGCGGGCTGACCTCGGCCAAACTGCTTGGCGCCGTCAAGTTATCCGACATCCTGCAGCCGCTGCTGGGCGGTCTCGACTCCAACCTGGGCGACGCGCCGCGCATGGTGGAGCAGGGGCTGGTCGATTTCGCCAACGGCGGGGTCAAGGTTGTAAATGATGCTGAAGATCAAGCGATCACCCTGATCGGGCAAATCCAGAGCAGCCAAGTTGACTCCCCCCTAGGCAAGGTCGCCAACCCTCTCGCGACGCGCCTTGCCGCTCAGACCCAGGCCGTGCTGGATGCGAAATCCGTTCGCGACCAGACAAGCCCGGGAGACACTCTCGATCTCGCCCTGGCCCACGTTGCGCTGATCCAGGCCATCGTCGTCTACGGTGACGCTCTCAAGTCGCAGTTGCAGGACCCTGAATCGCTGCTGTCGGAAGCTGCGGTAGACCTGCTTACGGGCATGGTTAACGGCACTATCGGCACAGAGTTCGTCGATTTCACGAACGCGCTGGCCGGCCTATTCAGCGGTTTGCAGGGAACCATCCTTAATACGCTTCTGACCAGCGCTCAGGGTCTGCTGATCTTTCTGGCTGCTTTGAGCAAGGTGCTGGTAGGCGATGCAGCCGCTAAACCCGCGGTTCTCCCCACGGCCGTTGCTGACCCATTGCCGGTACCGATCGGCGATGAGTTGAAATCGCTGGTCAACCGTTCCGCCATCGAGCTTCGTCTATTGGCGCCGGAGATTTTTGCGCTGCTCGATCTTGTGCCCGTCGCGCAGGACCTGGTCAACAACATCAACCAGATGAAGTCGCTGACCACGACTAACAATGCGTTCGATGCAAGCAAGGTGCTGCTCAATCTGCCCGGGATTGCGACGGCCTTAAGCCAGAGCGGCAAAGACCTGCTCGCACTGCAGCAGGGCCTGGGTCTGTTGAGTCTTACCGTGAAGCTGCCGAACCTTCCTGTTCTGGCGCCCACTTTGGCGACTACCGCCCAGAACATACAGACGACGTTGGTTGCGATGTGGTCGTCGGTTCTGTTTTACACCGGCGCCGACCCGCTCGTGCTCAAGGCGCAGATCGACGCCCAGAGCGCTGCCGTCGCCGCAGTCGACGCGCTGAATTCCGCGTGCGTGGTCTTTGCCGCGCAATGCGAGTTGCAGGACGGCCAGCAGGTGTTGCAAAACCTGCGCCAGATTCAGCGCACGTTCGACCAGTTGACGATATTGAAAGGCGCTGTCGTGAGCAGCCCGAACGCCAGCGACCCAAAGCTGATCTGCCGCTGGCTGCAACGGCTGCAACAGTTGCAGCGGCAAATACTGGAAAGCACTCTTGCGATCCAGAAGGTCGCAGCAGCGGCTTTGGCGCTCACGCCACCCGCGGCGAAACAGTCGGCTGCTGCGGCCCTGCTCTACGCGCTGCAGGGAGGGGCAACCTCGCAGAAAGGCCTGCTGCGCCTGCTCACCTGTATGGATGCGTTGGCCCAGACCGCTAGCCCCGCGCAAATGCTGGAGACCCTGGTCGGTCCGGCGGCGACCATAGTTCAGGGGGCCCTCGGCACGCAGTTGGCCGCTTTGCAGACGTCGCTCAGTGCCGCGCGGACCACGGTGAACGCTGGCGTTCCGCCGCCGCTCCAAGCCTATGCTGCGAGTGCGGTCGCGTTGGCGGCCGTCAATGCCAACCCGGCGTCTACGCCCGCGCAGAAACAGGCCGCACAGCAGGCCGTTCAGACAGCGGTTTCCGGGCTGGTGCAGAGTTTCTCGAGCAACAGCGGCCTTTACGACCAGTTCGCGGCCGCCCAGCTCCAGCTCTACGACCTATCCGTCCGCTACCAGAACTGCGTCAGCAGCGTCATGTCGTGGACGCTGTTTGTGACTGAGCACCTGGCGGACGATGCGCTGGTCAAGCTGCTCGATCTGTACAACGCCGTCAATGCCGCCGCCCAGCCGCTGCAGACCGCACTCGACGTCATCTCCGACAAGGGCAAGGCCCTGTACGCTTTCGTTCAGGCGCGTTCCGATCTCACGCCTTTATTCGGCACTGTCTTCGCGCCGTTGAATTCGTTGCCACGCCCGGCAGCGGGCGCACCCATCACCGAACTCTGGGACGATACGCGCAGCGTAATGGCGGCAGGCGCAACCGTCGTATCCAACGTCCAGAACCGCGCGCGTCTGGCAGTCAGCGAAGTCGAATCGCTGGCCCGGTCCAAATCCCTGGCGGTCATAATCGCCCAGTTGCCCATCCCCAGCAAAGTTTCCTTCTCCTATACCTGGCACCCCAAGATTAAGAGCTTCGAGCCGGTGTTTCTGCTCGACTCCGGCGCCGACTTCTCCATCACTGCCAAGTTCGAAGAGGACGCGCTCAATCCCGGGCCACCGGCCTATAACATCACTGCGCAGTTGACCGAGTTCTCTATCAACCTCATCGGCAACCCAAGCTTTGTCATTCTCAGCGTGTCCAAACTGGTCTTCACCTCTTCGAGCGGCAACAAGCCCGATTGCAAGATGACCATCAAGTCGGTGAATTTCGGCGAGGCCATGTCTTTCGCGCAGAAACTGGCGAGCCTGCTGAATCCGCAGAACGGGCCCTTCATCGAGTTTGCCGGTGGGGGCATCCGGGCGGGCTTCCGCTTCCACATCCCCACCATCACCATGGGCGCCTTTACGATGATGCAGCTGGCGCTCGAGGTCGCGATCCAGTTATCGTTTGACGGCTCGCCGGTGCGCTGCCAGATCGGCATCTCAGATCAGACGCACCCGTTCCTGCTTAGCGCCGGCATCTACGGCGGTGGGGGCTTCCTGCAGTTGGCGCTGGGGCTGGACGGCGTGGAACTGATGCAAGGGGCGCTGGAGTTTGGAGTAGTTGCCGCAATCTCTATCGGACCACTGGAGGGCTCCGGCTACGTCGTGGCCGGGATTTACTTCCGCATCGGCGGAAACAATGCCTTGGTTTGCGGCTTTGTCCACGCGCACGGACATATGGATATCTTCGGCCTGATCTCTCTGGACGTGGATGTGTATGTGGCCCTGTGCTACAGCAACGGGGTGGTTCAGGGCGTGGCCACTTTCTCCGTTTCGGTAACCATCCTTTTCTTCCACGAAGACTTTTCGCTGCAGGCTTCCTACCAGTTCTCCGGATCCAGCCAAGGCAGTTCCAGCGGTGGGCTGGACGATGACGGCAATAGCTTTCTCCATCTCCCCAACAACAACTCTGCGGTTCTTTACGCGGACGACTCAGAGCACCGCGAAACCTTCATCAGTCCTCAGGACTGGGCAGAACACTTCGCAGCTTTTGCTGCCTGAATAAGGACACACGCGCAATGGCCGATATCGATGTTTACACTACCGTGCTGCCCAACGGCGTCACTTCCAGCGGCAATCTGAGATTCAGCGTGTTGCTGACGCCCTCGCTGCCGGACAGTGCTGCCGTCCCAAAGGCCTTCCAGGACTGGCCCACCGCGTCGCAGCCCCTATACGCCCAAAGCAAGCCGTGGTCGCTGTTTTTCAATAAGGCCGCGGTCGCTGCAGCCCCGAATATATTCCCGCTTTCGGCGAACCCCGCGTACGCCCTTCGGCCAGACTCTGGCCTCTGGAAAGCGCTCGTCGGACAACGCAATCCACCCCTGAAGGTCGCTGCCCGCAGCAAGACGAACAAATTCAGGGGCAAGTGGCTCCTGTCGCCCAAGACGCACCCGCTCCACCAACGCCACACCAAATTCCGCGCGGCACATGCCGTGGGACAGATCCTTGCCGCTACCCCAGGCGGGCAAGACCTCACCGGCGACTGGGGTGCGTATACCGACAATCTCAAGCCGCAGGACATTTACATCTACCCGACGATCAATGAGTCTAAGCCCGGGACCGCGGCGGCTGCCTTCAGCGATCGCGACTCCGCCAAAGCTGTCTTGGCGCGGATCTCCGACCCCACAATCAATCAGCGCATTGCATTCGGGCAAAAGCAGCTGGAGGACCAAGAGGGGGAACAACTGACAGGGGTCGCTCTGCTGGCACTCTATCAATCGTGCGTCGACTCCCTCCCGAGCGGCGATGCACGCGTCAAGCCATTTTCGGATGCCATCCAGGCGGCGTTCCTGGGGCTTTCCGCCGCGAAGGATCTGCCTGCGGGGGTGACGGCACAGGATTTCTTCACCTCCATGCAGCACTACATCCACTTCCATCTCTTCAAGAGTCGGCCCCAGGATTGCCCAACACAGGAACCGCCGAACTTTCACCAGACCCTCGGGCTGTTCGGCAAATATCCCTACCTGATGCGCCCGCTCGGACTCATCTATGACTTCGAGGACGTGCAGGTCAACCCAGGCAACAGCCCCGCTCCGGGCGCCGCCACCGGCAATCCGCTCACCGTCGCCATCCGGCCGCCGGATATCCCTGTTATCGACAACGACCGGATTAACTTCGTTCCGATGCAATCCGTGTACACCGATCTGACGACCTTCCAGATGGCCAGCCGCAGTGTGAGCGGCGCAAACGGAAACTCCGGGCCCGTGCATATCAACCGTTGCCTTGCCCTCACCAGCCCCAGCAGCGACTTCACCCTGATCACCGAGGACACGGACGGGACCTCGCACAAGCTCACCCAGCAGCAGCAGGCCTCCGAGCGTCAAAACGAGTATCAGACCCCCACGCCAGCCGGGTCGAAGTCCGGGATGGCCCCGCCAAGTCCGGTGAAGGCAGTGCCTTCGGGGCGGACGGCCGGCCTCGGGCTGTACCACAACGACCGGGCGTCTACGCTTGCGCAGTTGCTCCAATCCTCGCCCGATCCGCAGCACCCGGCCGACTCGCTGTTGCATCTGGAAGATGTGACTTTGGGCTACCGCGCCGACATCATGATCGGCCAGCAGCCTCCCTGGATGTCATTGCATCTCCGCGACTCCACCTACACGGTCGAGTCGAACAACATAGTTCTAAAACCCGATTCCACGAAAACCCCGCTGGAAGCTGACGCCGATGAAGGGTTCGTCAGTCTCGGCGCCACCCAGAGTCCCGTCCCACAGTCGGTCGACGGCGCCGATGAGGACATCCAGGTACAGATCCATGAGTCCGTCCTGGTGTGGACGGGATGGAGTCTATCGGTGCCGCGCCCGGGCTCTCGCAAGGTCGAAGACACTGTCAACGGAAAGCCGAAAGCCACTCCCGACTGTGCGCCCGGCAGCCCGCCGCATCTTGGGCTTACGTCGGACTATGCCGTTAAGGCCGGTACTCATCTGCCCAAACTCCGTTTCGGCAACATTTACTCGATGCGCCTGCGGCACGTGGACTTGGCCGGCAACAGCATCAAACCAACAGATGCCGCGGTGACTGGAACTGCGATCGCGCAGACTGAGAGTTTCAGCCGCCACGAACCGCTGCGCGCCCCGCAAATGCTGCTCGATGGATCTCCCATCAACCGGCAACGCTCGCCCGGCGAGCAGGCTAACACCATGGTTCTCCGCGATGGCTCGGCGGCCGTAAGCCGACGGCTGGTTCCGCCGCGCGAGCCATTGCGTCTGGCCGAGATGTATGACTTGCTAAAAAGCGCCACCCTGCCGCCGTCCGCCTTCTCGGCCGACCCTGCCAGCAAGCGCCCGTCTTACCGCCTCATGCCCAACGGGGCCTTTCCGAAGGTGGAGGAGGCCTGCGCGCAGCAGTGGCTCCCCGACCCCTCTGTGTGCAACAGCGCCGGCGGCGCTCCCCTCGTGGAGGACAGCGACGGTATCCTTCTGCCGCGTGGTCCGGTCCTGCCGCCGGACTTGCGCTACTACCCGGATCCCGGCGTCAACTTCATTCGCATCGAGCCCTTGGTGCTCCAGCCGGACCTGTGCACGTACACGCCCTGGCTCCAGGATGCCGATGCGAAACCGGAACCGTCGTCGCTGCCTGTCTACTATGCCCACGTTTACCCGTTCGAGCCCTGGCCGAACGCCGTGGCCATGCGCGTCGCGGTGAAGGGTGTGGCGGCAGACGAGCCCCTGCGTATCGGACTCGACATGCTTTCCGAGTTCGGGGTTGGCACACTGCCCACCGTGCCGACGCTTACCCTCGAGTTGCCAGAGGCCTGCACCGTAGTGCTGCGAATCAGTTCGGCCACGCGAATGCCGCAACCGCTGCCGCCCGAGATGAGGACCTTGGCATTGCGACTCTCTGCCGCAAGCGGGCCTGCGCCCAATCCTCCGCCTACGGCCCCGGATCTGCCTGCGAACTTGACCCTCAACCTTGCCAATGCAATCAGAACGCTCATCGAACCCGCGGCAGCGGCGCCTGCGGCGGCGTTGCCACTCAACCGCGTCCCGAATCCCCTGCAAAGTGATGCCGCGGCGGCAGCGGTAGCGGCCCCGATCCAGGAAGCCGTTCCATTGGCAGCGCCGGCTGCGCTGCCCGCGCCGGCCCGGGACCTGCTAACCAAGGTCGCCGGCGTGATGGCGGCCAGGCATCCGAATCCCAACGATGTGCTGACGGACGGCAGTATCGCCATCGCCTGCCCGCAGCATCCGCTTATGCTCGTCCACGCACTGCACAAGCCGCTGGTCCCTCCGGACTTTGCCGGCGACACCGGCGGCAGCCAGTTCATCGTCAAGCGCGCCATCGGCGCCAGCGTGGCCGCGGTGCAGGCCAGCTTTTCCGCGCATTGGATGAGTACCGCCAAGGTCATCTGCACGGCCAGTTGGACCGACCAGGTCGATGACCCCACCAAGTCCGATCTGACTTTAAACAGCCCCCAACCGGAGGTTGCCTTCGAGTACCTGAACCAGAACTCGCAGGAACGGGCGGGCAAAGGCAAGCCCAGCCTCCGCAATATCAATGAGGGTCAGCTCGCACCCATCGTGCACCGCTTTCGGGACACGCGCGCCCGCAAAGTGAAATATAGCCTTTCCGCCTGTCCGCGCTTCAGCGAGTTCTACCCCGAGGGCAAAAGCAGCCAAGTGGATGGAAAGCGGAGTTGCACAGTGCAGGTGGATAGCTCGGTGCGCCCGCCCGCGCTCGCCATCACCTATATTCTGCCCGCGTTTTCGTGGCAGAACGCCTATCGCCACAGCGACAGCAGTTGGGAACGCGGGCGGACCATGGTGCTCCGCGTCTATCTGGAGCGGCCCTTTTTGGTGAGCGGCGATGAGGAATGTGTCGGCGTGGTGCTTGCTGCGTCCAGCGGCAAATCCTCGCTGGCCATGGTCTCGCAGTGGGGCACCGACCCCATCCTGAACAACGAGCACCCGCTGCAGAGCATGAATATGACGTGCGACCATTTTGTTTGCGGCCCCCAGGGCGTGCAAAAGGATTGCCTCTCATTCGAAGATGAACACGCGAAAGCTGCGGGCGGTATTGACGTGATTCCGTTCCCGGTGGAGTTCTCCCCGGAGCGCAAGCTGTGGTTCTGCGATATTCCGCTCAGCTCCAGCCGCACGGCCTCAGCCTTCGCTCGCCTGGCCCTGGTGCGCTGGCAGCCTCATGCGCTCTCCGGGACGGACGGCGAGGCGAGGCTGTCCCAGGTTGTGGTGGCCGACTTCATGCAGATCGGTCCCGACCGCTGGGTCAGCGTCAAAAAGATAAGTGCCACCAAATACTCGGTCTGTGTCTCCGGTGTCTTCCGCGACCCGCGCAACGATACCGTGACCGGCTCGGGTGCCCTCACCCGAACCATCTCCTGCTCAGTGGAACAACGTTGGCACAGGTTAGGCGAAGACCTTGGCTGGCGCCCGGTTTGTGTCGGGCCCACCTTCAACTACAGCACCCTTGGCGAAGATAAGGGGAGAAATCTCTCCCAGTGGGAGGGGAACGTCGATCTACCCCACTCCACCACCTTTTACAAGTTCAGGCTGCTTCTGGAAGAACACGAGTGGCTTCCAGCTGACAGTGACAAGTTCAACCCAACACCGAGCCGTGTGCCTAAGTCCCGCACAACCTATCTGCACTACATCGAGCTTTAGACGTCTATTCCACTGCTCGTGGGAAAAACTGGTTCCGTTCTCGAACGATGTGCAATTCACAATATTTAAGGAGAGCAACACATGCCGAAGCCAGCAAACGCAGGCGGCGCCTTTATCGGATTCGACCAGGGTGACTATCCTGGGGACGCTTCGATGCAGGATTGGTGGAACAATTCGCCCTACCAGTTTTGCGCCTACTATCTGACAGCTCCGTGTCATACGGCGGCGTTCACTGCCTGGGAGGGAACCCGCACGTACCTTGTTGGCCTGGGATGGTCATTGCTGCTCGTATACGTCGGCCAGCAAAGACCGGGGAACAATTGCGGCCAGAATACCCTCACCGCTGCCCAGGGGCTCGCGGATGCGATCGATGCGACTAACCGCACGACCAACAACGGTTTTCCGGCTGGCACCTACATCTATCTCGACATCGAAGGCGGCGGACCGTTTGGTGCCGACCTCACGGCTTACTTAAGCGGGTGGGTGCCCCAGATATTGGCCACCGGTTTCGGCGTTGGGATTTACTGTAGTCGCCGCATGCCCAACGACGTCCAGGCCTACGTTCTGACCCAGTACCCTGCTGGGGCAAACGCATCGCCAAGGTTCTGGCTCGCGGGGGACGACGTCCCCGCCCAGTTCAATCGAGCGACGAGTGTGCCCTCCGACGCCGCCGCCAATCTACCCCAGCCGTTTCCAGGTGCGACCGCCTGGCAATCTCTGTCTGCGAACCAGACCTGGGGTGCGAGTACGCTCAATGTGGATGAGTCGGTTTCGATCTTAGTGGATCCTTCCGCGCCCTGAAATGTGCCGGCTCTCGAGCTTCGCCCGAGCTGGGCCTCGCCGGAGGCTGGAGCGGAGGCCCGAAGGCTTCGCGCACTTGCAGCAGGCAATCGCCGACTAAGCGGCCAGCGGCAAGGGCGACGGAGTTGATGCCGTCAGTACGGAGGGCTCAGGTCGGGACGGTATTCATCGCCGAATTTGTTCTTGTGGTGCTCCATTGGATCGGCCGCGACCTGCAGGGCTATTTCGCCAAGATGAACTGGGCCCGCCCCCACCTGCACGATGCGTTCGGAGTCGACTGGATTGGAGGATTGGGCGGCTTCGCTCCACACATGAAGGCGATAGCTCCCCGGCGGAACATCGTGAATGGCAACTGCACCGGCTACAGTTGAGACAGCGTAGTAAGGCGTGCTCAGCGCAAGTACGACCGCTCCCATCTCCGGATGGATATTGCAGAAGATATAGGAGACTCCTTCGCGATCGAACCTGACGGCGCGGCTGGTACCCGACTCGTAGAGGCCAAGGTCGAAGCGCTTGCCGTTAAAGAGGGAGAAAACGTTGTGGTAGAAGGGATCCTGATTGGGGAAATCGACGCTGCTGCCGGTGGGCACCACCAGTAGATGCGGTGTGAACATCTTGTCTTTCTGAACCAGGCGGAAGGGTCCTGGATGGCCGGTCGCGGCGGAATGCGGATCGGGCTGCAACGGGGTGAGCCACACGACAACGTCTGCGGAGCTTGGCGGGCTCTTGTGCTTGCCCGCGGCAGCCGTGTCCCGCACCGTTACGTGGGCTGTCACCTCGGCGCCCTGCGCGTGTGCGCGCGAGGCCGCCGGCGCGACGCTGAACAACGCACATGCAACAACGATCCAGCGTCGCCGAGGTCGCACTCTGCCTCCTTAGAACTGATATCCCACGGAAAGTGTGAATATGTCGAGCGTGGCGGCCGGTCCATTGATCGGCCAGGTCCAGATTCTGCGATATTCCGGCGAAACGATGATGTAAGTCTTTGGCCGGAAGATCAGGTTGCCGACCACCATCTTGTTTCGAGCGCGCAACTGCGCGCCAGTGTCCGTCGGTGCTAGCGCCACTGCGTGGAAGTCGCGGGCGAATCCGTCGTCCTGGCCGATGCTGAAGTTTGTCTCCAGCGATGAGCTGAAGCGTGTCTTGAACTGCGTCCATCCGCCAATTGCGTTGAGCGGGCGCAGGTCGGTCGCGCCAGAAACCGGGTCCGTCCCGGTGATTGCATCCTTGTAGACGCCGCCTCCAAGTCCCCCGATGGAGCGACCTCGATAGCCCTCCCCGCTGATCTCGAAGTGGCGCGCGAGCGGAACGCGCCAATCGGCGGTGCCTGCCCACGAATCGATACTCTCGCTGCCCTGATAGCCTTCGTATCCGGGATACGCCTGGCGGCTGTAGTATCCGCTGACGCCGAGCTGCAGTCCTCGCTCACCCGCCGCCGCATAAGAGATCCGAGTCTCGTAGGCAGGCTGTTCCGCCTGTTCTGCCGGACTCGCGGCACGAAACAACTGATTGGGGTTGTAGCCGGCGGCAGGCGAGTCCCACAGGCCAAACTCGAACTGCAGATGGTTCCCGTCCTCCAGCGGAAACCGATGTGCGTAGCGCAGTTGCGGCGCCCACGTCCACAGGTTGCCTGCTCCGGCTAGCGACGGCTCCGCGACGGTGGCGAATGACGTGGGCGACAGGGGTGAGATAAGCGGCGCGACGATACCGGCCTCGATCGAGTCGTTGGTCCAGTCGAAGTCGATGCTGGCGGTGCGCAGGCGAACGACACCTGCAGAGGTCCCGTAGCTGGTGTAGGAGACGCCGGAGAAGAAGTCCAGGTTGACGTTAGCCGAGGTGTGGGCGCCAGCGATATGCGGGCCATTGCCTTGGACGCCGAGGATCGTCTGACGCAGACCCGCGCCGAGATCGCCGTTGCCGGACGTGGATGTTTCGCGCAGAGCAACCGCAGGAAGGTCGATATTGTCGGGTACGCCCTTGTTCAGAAAGCCGTTGAAGAGGATCAGCCCGGTGAGACGCACAGGATACTTCGAGCTGCCTTCCACCTTGGTCTGATCGTGAAGCTTCACCTCCGCTTCGAGCGTCTGCAGGCGCTCTTCGACCGCTGGAGTGCCTGCGTCAGACGCCGATGGGGACGGCAAGGCATTTGGCGATTCGCTCGACGGAACGCTCGACGGCGCACTTGATAAAGCCGAAGCCGCCGCTCCAGTAGAGGCCATCTGCCGACGCAGCTCAAGCAACTCCTGCTGCAATTGTTGCACCTGGCGCTGCGACTGCTCGATCTGCAGCTGGGTTGCGGCGAGTGCGGCCGATATGGTTTCGACCTTCTGCTCTAGCTGGGCGGCTTGTTGATTCGCCACGCCTGGAGAGGCCCGAGGTGCAGCCGTCTGCGCCCTGACGTAGGCTGCCGCCGAACCGAGAAGCAAACAAACCAGCATTCCATAACCTTCGACTCTCATACATTCACCTTTTTGCAGCTTGACCGCAGAGCTCCCCCATCCTGCGCCGCTCCGATCTTTGCTACCTGGCTTGCAGAGCCTTCCTGTCCGCCCCGGAGCCAAGCGCACGCAACGCAGCCTTGGGAAGGTTGATGGTAAATACACTGTGCCCCTCTGCGGTTTCGTCTAATTGGATGTCGCCACCGTGCTCCTGGGCTATCTGTTGTGCGAGCGTAAGGCCGAGACCGACGCCACTCTCCTTGCCTTGACTGACAAACGGTAGAAACATCGTTTTACGGATGGCTTCGGGAACGCCCGGACCATTGTCGGCGACCGCGATGTAGAAGGCGCTTTCATCTTCGTCGAGATTGATTGTCACAAGCGGAATGTCTCTTCCGTGATGTGCAGCCTGGCAGGCATTCAACAGGAGGTTGTAGATGGCGCGCCCGAGCTTCTTCGCGTCGACCCACACCTCTGTCGCCGAGGCTCCGCTCACCACGATCCGCACATCTCGTGCCGCGGGATGAGAGCGCGCCATGCTGACGGCGCGCTGGATCACGGCGCCAATCGACTCCTGGGCCGGTTGCAGCGCCCGGCCCGTCTGGGTAAACAAAAGGAGCGAATCGAGAAGGTCCGTCATCCCCTGCACCGCACTTTGCACTTCAAGGAACAACTCCTCACGTTCCGTCTGGGGCAGGGCTTCGCTGCTCATAAACTCGGCATTGGCGTACATCGCCGAGAGATAATGCCGGAGGTCGTGCGAGATGGAACTGGCCATCCTGCCGATGGTGGCAAGCCGTTCCGCATCGAGCAGATCGCTCTGTGTGCGCCGCAGTTCGACGCGCATGCGCCCAAATGCGCGACTGAGTTCCCGAATCTCTTCGACCCCGTCCTCGCTAAGGGTGTAGTCGAAATCGCCCAAAGCGAGCGCTCTGGCGCCTTCAACCAACGCTTCGATAGGACGGGTGAGCGTTTGAGAGATGGAGACCAGCATTCCAGCGCCTGCAAGCAACGCCACCAGTACCAGTGTCAGGACCCAGCGATTCACGCGACTCAGCAGTTCAGTGGCCTGCGCGAAGGATTTGAGGACCACCAGTTGCGGCACGGCAGTTCCGCCACCCAGGCCAGGTGGGCCAAGAGGCACCGATGCTGCCAGGTAATCCTCCTTGCCTAGCCGGATGTTGCGGTTCTCCGTCGGCGCACGCAGGAGATCTCCAGCCTGGTCGATAAGCTGTTGCCGCAGGATGGGTTGGAGTGTACTGGCCGCGATTTCGCTTCCCACGGCGAAGGTGACTTCGGCCGCCGCGGCTTCGCTCACCTCGTGCGCCACATGCTCATCGACCGCGTAACCCACGGCAACGAACCCCAGCTGGCTGCCCCCGGCCTGGCTGCCGAAGACGAGGGGCTGGGTCGATATTTCGTAAAGGCGGCCATCAAGAGCAAGCAAGACCGACTCTTCGGGGCGGCTCAGGCTGCTCTCCAGCCCCTGCGCCACCATCGAGCGATCCAGCGGCGCGCCCCGGTTGTACGCGACAATCAGCTTCCCGCTGCGGTCCAGGAGCGCGAAGAAATCGCTGCCGCTGACCCGCCAGAATTCAACGCCTCCATCCGCGATGGTCCGGCTGTCCGCGGTCATCAACGCCTTCAGGCTGGGCAGGTCGGCGAGAAGCGCGGACTCGCGCACCAGCAACTCGCGGCGCTGCCGCGCGAGATTCTGGTAGGTCTGGACCGAATGTTGCAAATCCGAGACCAGGCTCGCTCGAACTTGCTGTTTTACGATGGTGCGAAGAATCAAAAGGCTCACCGGAGTGAAGCCGAAGCACAGCAGCAAGAGGGGGATCAGCAGTGTAGTCCGAATGCGCAGCCGGTCCATCGGATGTGCCTTGCGCTCTGCCATCGCCGTCAACCTCCGGCGACGAACTTGTAACCGATGCCGTGCAAGGTGCGGAAGTGGACCGGCTTGGCCGGATCGACCTCCAGTTTCTGCCGCAGTTTCATCACCTGGTTGTCCACTGTTCGCGTAGTGGGATAGGACGTGTAACCCCAGACATCGTTCAGCAGTTCTTCGCGCGTGATTACTCGTTCCGCATGATCGATGAAGTACTTTAGAAGTTTGATCTCGTTTGCGGTCAGGATCGCGGGCACACCATCCTTGGAGAATTCCATCGCGGAAAAGTCCGCGGCAACGCTTCCGAAGACAACCTGGCTCGCCGCCGCTCCGTTGGGCTTCTGGGTGCGACGGATCGCCGCCTGAAGCCGCGCCGTCAGCTCCCGTGGACTGAAGGGTTTGGTGACATAGTCGTCCGCTCCCAATTCGAGCAGTAACACCTTATCGGCCACCTCGGAGACTGCACTCAACACCACCACCGGCGTATTCGGCGACCATGACTTGATGCCCTTGCAGACCTCCCGCCCCGGCATTCCGGGAAGCATCAGGTCGAGCACGACTCCCGCCGGCCTGAGCGTCTTGCAGGCCGCCAAACCCTCAGCGCCGTCCGCGGCCACGTGGACCGTATAGCCTTCGGTAGTGAATTGACGGTGCAGCGCTTTCTGTATCCGCGGGTCGTCCTCTACTACAAGAATCGTGCTCATGGTTATCTCCTCGGCCTTTGGCAGTTCAGCCCGCGAAGCGCTGCTCCACCAGGATATTCTCCCCTAAGTCTGCCGCAGCCGCACAGTTGCTAGTTTCTCAGCTTACCGGCGCGCTGCGCCGCCTGACTACCAACAAATGACAGGCCCGTTACATTTCGCTGACATTTCGGCTGTGGCAGGAGAAGTGCTGGCCTCAAGGTCAACCATATCCAACCTCCCTTGTGGGCTTCCGTCCCTCCGTCGAATAATGCATTCCAAGGATTTGCCCAGCCAACAGGAAGAGGTAATAAGGGTTGAGTAGAAGGTACCTGCGCCAGAGGCGACGCGGCTCTTGCCCCAACCGAAAAAGCCACTCCAACCCATTGCGCTGCATGAACGCCGGGGCCTGCGCCAGCTCGCCTGCGATAAATGCAAATGCGGCTCCAACCGCCAATACCGGCATGGGAAGCAGGCCCTTCATCTCGTATACAAATACTTCCTGCCGCGGACAGCCAAGCCCGACAAAAGTGATGGCCGCCCCCGACTTCCTGATACGCTCCGCAAGCGCCGAGCGTTCATTCATGTCAAGTGTCCGGAACTTGGAAGGCTCGGCCCCCGCCACGGTAAGCGTAGAGTAGCGCTGTTGCAGACTAAGGACGAGTTTGGCCAGTATCCTGCGAGTTGTACCGTAAAAATAGACGGGGAGCCCCTCGCTGGCCGCTATTTCAAGTGTACGAAGCGCAAGCTGCGTTCCAAAGACGCGATCGGGAAGACGCATACTGTGGATTGCATTCAGCGCCCACCGAACTGGCTGACCGTCTGGAACGATCAAATCGAATGAGTTGAGCCGAAACTTATGCGCGGTGCTCTGCACACCTGTCATCACGCCATGAACGGCAAGAGCGGACACCGTGTAAGAACGCCGCCGCCTGGCCGCATCCACGATGCGAGACAGTGCGGCCTCGTAATCCACTGCATCGACCAATACGCCGACTACGCTTCTCTTGCCGCGATCGATCATACCGCAACTTCCAACATAGATTCGGACCACCGCTCCGCATTCGCCGCGTAGCTTTCGTGCAAGATATCGTACACAGTGTAGGTTTGCGCCCACTTTGGATAGTGAGACCTGAACTTGCTCACGTCGCCGATCCACCAGATGTGGTCGCCCGCTCTATTCCTATCGCAGTACGTCCACTTCAACGGGGTTGAGGCAATTCGCTCGCACATGCCGATCGCTTCAAGCATGGAGCAGTTGCTGAACCGTCCTCCCCCGATGTTATAGACCTCCCCGATGCGGGGCGCCTCAAAGAATGCGTCGAATGCTTGAATCAGATCGTAACTGTGGATATTGTCCCTGACCTGCTTCCCCTTGTAGCCGAGTACTTGATAGGGACTGCGAGTAACGCAGCATTTCATCAGGTAAGCGAGAAACCCATGAAGTTGCGTTCCCGAATGAAATGCTCCTGTGACACACCCGCAGCGAAAACAAACGGTGCGCATGCCAAAGTAGCGGCCATACTCCTGCACCATGATGTCCGCCGCGACCTTGGACGCACCGAAGACGCTGTGCATGCAGCTGTCGATCCTCATGCTCTCGTCGATTCCCGCGCTGTAAGCGTGGCCGGGGTCAATCTCCCAGCGCGTCTCCAATTCTCTAAGGGGAAGCTCGTTCGGCGTGTCGCCGTATACCTTGTTCGTCGAAGTGAAGATGAAGACGGCTTCGGGGCAGTAAAGTCTCGTGGCCTCAAGCATTGTGAGGGTCCCCATCGCGTTGACGCGGAAGTCGGTCAGTGGCTCGCGCGCCGCCCAGTCGTGGGAAGGTTGCGCGGCGGTATGAATAACTAACTCAATCTCTCTCCCATATTTCTTGAATATATGGAACACGTCGTCTTGGCTGCGAATATCGGCAGCGTGATGGGCGTAGTTGCGTAGATTGTCTCTAAGATTCAGGCTCATCCACGATGTCGAGGCCTCGGACCCGAAGAAGACAGAGCGCATGTCGTTGTCGATTCCGGCAACATCCATGCCTTTTTGGGAGAAGTGCCTCGCTGCCTCTGATCCGATCAGACCCGCCGAGCCGGTAATGACTGCAACGCTCATACTGCCTCCACGTAGATAATCTTCAATTGCCTGGCATCCCCGTTGTCTTAGCGGCTCGACCGCGTCATGAGGCGCCGTCTCGACTCAATCGCTTCCCCATAGATATGCGTCAGCATCTTGTAGTTAAGCTCTTCGGTGTACCGCTCTTCATAGACCGCTCTGCACTCCCGGCGCATCTCCGGGTAACTCGGCGAATCCGCAACCATTGCCTCAGCCTTGGCAGCCAGATCGCGCGCATCGCCAGGAATGAAGCGAAGCCCAGTCTTGCCGTCTTTCACCAACTCACCGATCGATTCCAGATTTGCAGCGAGCACAGGAGTTCCCTGCGAGAATGCCTCCACAACCGTGAGCGGAAATGGCTCATAGGATTCGGAGGAAAAAATAAGAAACCTGGCGCCCGCCATTGCTCGAAGGACTTCACTTGCGGACCGCTGCCCCAGGTACTCGACCTGCGGCAGGAGCTCTGCCTTCTCGCGAACTTCATCGGCCAGCGGCCCATCACCCATAATGCGAAGGGGAAGCCGAGGTGCATGCTTTTCCCACGCCTTGACTACAGTGCGAATGCCCTTTTGCTCCGTCAATCTGCCTGCAAAAAGCGCATATCCTCCGCTGCCATCTCCCGGCCCACCGGGGCCCCTGACGAAATTGGGCTTGACCGCGATCTGGGCCGGGTTTACACCTCCTCGGACCAGCAGCGCCCGCTGAAACGCAGACACAGCGATAAAGGCGGAAATGCCATCCCAGGTATGTACGAGCCGGTGGTACGAAAACGCCGCCGCCACCAACGCGGAGCCAACCCGGCTATGGGAGTAGCAGCCGTGCAACATTCCATCGAACGGCAGCGCCTTGCCCGCACAGTCTTCGCATACTTTGCCCTCACGGTACAAAAGTCCGTTCGCACAGATCATGCGATAGTTGTGCAAGGTCTGTACTACAGGTACTCCTGCTTCGGTTGCCACCGAGATGATCGACGGAGAGATCAGGGGGAACCAGTTGTGGATGTGCAGGATGTCGGGATGAAATGTCCGCAGTAACTCCGCTACCCTCCGGCTCGAGGCACTCGAATGAAACAACGAGCTGGCAGCGGTGATCTTCGCTATCGTGCCGTCAATGGTTGCGTTATCGGCTTCAAACAGCTCTACCTCGTGCCCGGCACGCCTTAGCATCTCCACTTCGGCGCACATCACGGCGTCCTCCCCACCCGCATACTTATACCGATTGTGAGCTACGACTATCCGCATAGTAGGTTCTCTGAGGAATCGGCACTACTTTCTTAGAGTTTCGGTACGGCACTGCTCGTAGTAGTGCCCTCGCAGCAATTTTTCGGACCAGCGCGTAGCGCCCGCTATCGTCTGCAGGCCGGCAAAAGCGATAGAGCGAAGATGTGGCGATCCGATTCGCTGAGCTAGGGGAGAAAAGGACATCATGATTTGCCGTTTCTCTTCCGATTGCTGTTTCGCCATCCTGCATGACTTGCTTTCGGGGTGCACCCTGAAGTCTGCGAGAACCTCTGGAAGGTGCCGGATCTCGTAATTGGCCTCGGCAAGGCGCAGGAAGAACTCATAATCCATTGCAAAGTGAAGCTCTGGCCTCAGTCGATTGCCTTCTTCGAATACTCTGCGTCGAAAGAACGTCGACGCCGTCGGTATATAGAGGACATGGTGATAGAGCAATATAAAGCGATTGAATCCGATCTCCCTGCGCACACTGAGCGGCACGCCGTCACGGTTTATGATGGCGAAGTCTCCGTACAACACGTCCACTTCCGGACTCTCGGAAAAGGCTTTGACAATGTGATCGAAGCAGCCTGGGCGGTAGCGGTCGTCGGCGTTGAGCCACCCAATAATGTCGCCGCCAGCTTGGGCGAACCCATCATTCAACGCTTCACTTTGGCCGCCGTCGGGGCCTGATCGCCAGCTCACGTGTGACCACTTTTGATGGCCGCCGAGAGACTGAAGCACTGCCAACGTTTCGTCGGTCGAGCCACCGTCGAGAATCAAATGTTCCACGTTGGCGTGCCCTTGACTCCGGACGCTCTCAAGCGCTTCGCCAAGGAAGCGGCCCTGATTGAGCGATGGCGTCACGATCGAGATTCTTAGCATGACGATTGCTCCTCACTGTCTGCGGACCGGGCGAAACAGATGGAGAATGCCGCGAGCAGCCATAACGGATACGAGAGTCCGAACTGAACGCTATCGGTCAATCCACGCACCAATGCAAAGAGCAGCAGGGCGCGAGCGAGCGTTCTCATCTCGCTCGCGGAAGCTCTCCTGGTCTGTCGATAAAACGACCAGTACACTCCCAGTGCGATCGCCACGCCGCCGATGCCAAACTCGAAGAATTGTTGCAGCAGATCGTTGTGGGCGTGAACGGCTTCGAAGTTGCCCAACACAGGAATGAGCGCCTTGAACGAATAAAGACCGTGACCGATCCAGGGCTTGTCCAAACTCATCAAAAAAGCGACAGTCCACAACAGCGTTCTGCCAGTCAGTGTCTCCGCCTGGTCGCCCGACCCGGTGTTGTTGTAGTTATCGACGTACGAACTCAACAGGCCCCAGAAGCCGGCAACCACGACCAACGCGCCCGCTACGAGATACGCCTTTGCCTTGCGGGACATCTGTTTGTTTTGCATCAGGTACCAGCACTCCGCAATGACGAACGCAATGATTGCCGTCTTGCTCAACGTTCGCAGCAATGTGATCGCCAGGGCGGCGCTCAACCATCTCCAGCATGTTCCATGGAATACAAGATACTGCGCGATGAGCGTGGCGATACCGATCTCCAGGCCCAGAGTGTTGGGATGCAGAAACAAATCGTTGCCGAGACGAAGATCTGCGGTGGCCGGCGAACACCACGCGATGATCGCGAGAGCGGCTGCACCCCAGACTACCCCCTTCAAAATGCCTTCCGTATAGCGCTCCGCATCTTCGTGGCGGAGCAATAACAGCACTATGATCACGTCTGCGGTCATGCTTGCCCAATATGCAAGTGCGGCAACAGTCGATTGCGCGCCGGTCCACAAGATGCTGGCCGCGGATAGACCAAGCAGTGTGAATATCCAACGGACCGGCGATATTCTCAGAAGCGGCCGGCGAATACGTGTTCGACAGTCCGCCGTATAGAGAATCGCGCCGTACAGCAGCACCAAACCGATCGCAATGTTGACAATTGTGCCTAGGGCCGGGTCGCCCTGAAAGATCAGAAAGGTCAGGCAGACGCGGAAGACGAAGAAGAAGCCGACAATGCCTGGGAAGAGGATGCGGGAATCCTCTCCGGGCGTCTCCCGCAGCAAGATGGGTAGGGTCGAAGTCGACATCACGCGCCCTCCCATACAGCGGCGGCGGAGGGTTCGGGAAGGTCTGCGGGCTTGACGCGCATCAATCGATAGAGCGGGTAATATAGGACGCATGTGACCGGGCCGGTGACGAGCCTCGCACACGCGGTTCCCACCATGCCAAATCGTGGCGTAAACAACAGCATCGGCAAAAGCATCGCCGCTCCAGCAATGAGATTGAGTGCCGTTACAAGCCTTACCCGGCCGCTGGCGAGCAGCGCATAGTGGGCTGTCACATTCAAAGCGAACACGCTGAAGCTGGCCGCAAGAATCGATAGAATCGGCCACGCCTGGCGCGCAAACTCCGGACCCATCCACAAAGAGAGGATGCTGCGGCTGAGCAGCATGACCGGCAAGCCGAGGGACATCGCGAGCACCACATTCATCTTGAAAGCCGTCCATACCGTGTGCCTCAGATCGGCGGGCGACCTGACCGCGAACCTTGAACTCAAATGCGGGAACAGTGCATGGAATCCAGCAGCCACAACTCCGTGGATGGTCTGCGCTGCTTGCGCGCAGAGAGCGTAGCAGGCAGCCGCGGGGGCCCCGAGAAACAATCCGATGACCAGCCGGTCCGCCTGACCGAAGGCTACGGCCGACACGGCCTGCAACCAACTGAAACATCCAAACCCTGCGATCATGGAGAGGGTCTCGCGATCGAGCGATGGCAGCAGCTGGATTCTGCCTGCGATCGCGCGCAACGTCAGACCCTGTGCAACTGCCGCGAGCGCCGCAATGCAAAGCGTGGCCGCCATGATCTCCACTACACCCAGACCGTGCGCAACAAGACCGATTGCTGCGACGAGGGAACCAATGCGCGAACAGATCGAGATCCTGACTCCGGGGCTGTATCGCTCGCACGCGCGCAGCGCGCTGACGAATACGCTGTCGATCAAACGTATCGAGAGCAATAAGCTGCCGATGCGGAAGGATTGCAGGCAGGCCTGCCGCAGCCCTATGTCGATTCGGGCGATGTGATCTGCGGCATACGGTGCGAGGCTCCACAAGGCGACGGCTAGCAGTCCGCCCAGTGAGAGGTTGATAAAGAGCATGCCACGAACGATTCGTGCTGCACCGAACGGATCGTTCCGCCCGCGGTGCATGGCCCCGTACTTCACTGCGGCATCTCCGAATCCTGAGGAAAGAAGATTGCCGCTGTTGACGGCCGCGCTGGCCAGCACCCACACACCGAACTGCGCGGCGCCCAGATGGCGCAGCAGGTACGGGGCCGCAAGCAGCATCCCCAGCGGCTGCGAGATGTATTCCGCGATGGAGTGCAGGCCATTGAATATCGCGGGGCGTCTGTCCCTGGAGAGTTGGCCGGACGGGTCGTTGAAATGAAGCTTCATCGCGCTCCTCCGATATGGCGGCCAATATAGGTGGACCATGTAGCAGCCATCTCCCGCGCGATCGCTTTTCTCCCGTCGGTCTCATCGATGGCAAGCCACGAGCGTTGCGCCAGCAGGTACAGAGAGGCCATAGCCAGTGCGAGGCCCGTTGACCCCAGAATGATGATGAGTCGGTGCGGCGAAGACTTCCTCTCCGGCCAGCCCGCGGGATCGATCACGCTGACCGTCGGGATAGACTTGGCTTCTTCAATTCGTGCAGTTTCATACTGCGCGGAGAGCATTTCGTAAACCGTCTCCTGGATGCGTACCCGCCGATAGAGGTTCGCCCACGGAACCGCGAGCGCGGGGAGCTGTCGCAGTGCGGGATAGGGCTGGGCATCCTCGCCGGCTGGCTCGTTCGGCTGGAGGCCGCTGCCGTCGCTCTCGCGCTCGAGTTCACGCCGGAGAACGCCGACCCGAGCTTCTGCGGAGCGCACTCGCACATTCTGGTTGCCGTAGATCTGCTCGAGAGAGTCGAGCTCCGACTGACTTGCGACCAGTTGCCCTTGCAGTCTGGCTCCGGCATCGACCATGGCGCGCGTTTGCTCTTTAATATCGATGGCGGCGTTTTTCGTGGAGAACTCGCTCATCTCCACCTGGGCCTGTTGGAGGTCGCGATCCACCGTCTGTAGCCGCTGCTCGATGAACTCCCGTTCGCGCCGGGCGGAGGAGGTATCGACCTTGGCAACCAGTGAATTCAGTTCGTCGACATACGCTTGGGCAAGGTCGCGTGCCCGCTCGCGATCCGTGTCTTCGACAACAATCGTGATCACCCCGCTCTTGGCGTCTTCGGAAATTGTGGTCTTGCGGGCCAGCTTTTTCGCGGTGTCGTCGACATAGCGCTTGCGATACACGTGCTGCAGCTGGAAATGGTCGATCAAGTGGCCGCTGATGGTGCCGCTGTGCAACAGGCTGATGAACAGCGCGCCGTTGGTGTGGCCACCCAAGATGCCGCTGGCCAGACCCGCCAGGCCGGGGGCCGAACCTCTTCCCATCAGGGCGGCCAGCATTGCCGCACTGCCGCTTGCTTGCTCTGGAGGCATGATCCGGGTTGTCGATTCATATTGTTTGGGCAAGATGAATGCAGTCACCGCGCTGAGCGCAAACGCCAGCGCGGCCACGCGCACGAGCAGGCGCCGATTGGCCCAAAGCAGGGCCACGTTCGATATCCACGCCTCATCCGGTTTGAGAATCGTCGTCATGGGTGCAATGCCAGAGCCGCGGTAAACGCGATCGAAGATACTACTTGCGCTGTAGCCAACGTGTTTTTCCAGAAAACGGAACCTCCCACAATCTTTTGTGGAACGACAACCACGTCTCCGGGATTCAGCCGGGCCGAAAGAACCTCATCCTGGTACCACTCGCCAGAGCGGCGACCGACGACGAGGCCGTTGGCCCGGACGACGAAAATCTCTTTCCGGTTGGCAAGGTCGGTGGCGCCACCGGCGCGGCGGAGATACCACTCCGCGTCCTTACCCGGGACATAGGTGATTGCGGAGGCGTTGTAGACCTGGCCGGTGATAAGAATGAAGCCGGGCCGCTTGGGAATGGTGATCGCGTCCCCACTACGGAGCTCAATATCGGCGGGCGTGTTGGCCCAGCTCGCAATGTCCGCGTCGATCTCGATGACGAGACGGCCCACCGCCTGCTGGCTGCGTAGTCGTTGCAGTACCTGGTTCTGCTGCTGTACGAGCAGCTGCAACGTCGCGGCGTCGTCTCCGCCGGAGACCGTCTGCCCGAGCCTGCCACCGGCCGAAGTCGTCTCAATCTGACGAATCAGCTCGGCCCGGCTCTTCTCCTCAAGCTCCTTCACCTGTTTGCGGACCAGCACCGCGCCGTCAGCGTACGCGGTGGTGCGAAATCCTCCGGCACGGCGGATCACGGAGCTCAATCTCTCGCCTTCCTGCAGGCCGTATGTTCCTGGGTAGGCGACTTCGCCGGCGAGCGTTACCGAAGCGCCGATGTCGTTCCATCCCGAGACCTGATGAACGCTAAGCACATCGCCGGGGTTCAGCAACACGTCTGCGTCTGCGTCAAGCGAGTTCACTGCCTTACCGATTGCGACGGCGCGGCGGAGGCTTACGACCTGCTTGCCGTCCTTTACCTCATAGCTGGCGAGGTCCGCATCTTCCAGCAACGCGTCGCGTTTGAAGCCGCCGGCGATTCGCACCAGTTGAGCGGCGGTCATGCCCTGGGTGAGCGCATAGCCTCCTGGCCTAAGCACCTCCCCGCGCACCGTCACCCGGGGTGCATCGGTCTCATAGCGGCCTCGGATGCGAATTGTATCGAAGGGCTGGAGGAAGATTGGAGCGCTGCCGGCCAGCACATCGGCGACGCTGAAGTCGATTGCCATGGGCCGCAGATCGGGTGGCATCAATCGGATGATCTGACCATGCTCGGCCGGCTCCGGTAAAAGGTCCTGATAAGAATGGATCGCATCGCTGAGCTTCATGCCGTCGCGATAGGGTAGCTTTCCCGGACGCACTACATGGCCGGCCAGATAAATTGCCTTCTCGCTGTACGGAAGGATAGGGGCAACGATCACTCGGTCGCCGTCCTTCACGATGAAGTTGTCCATCTGCGTGCGCGCCGATTCGAGCGTACTGCCTTCGGGAAGGCCCACCTCGAGCGTCGAACGATGCCCGTCGGCATCGATACGCTCTACCCGGATATGCGGAAGGGCCGCGGAGACACGCATGCCGCCGGCTTCGTCGAGCGCATCCGAAAGTTTGATCTCGCCTTTGAACTCATAGATCGCGGGCCGCTTGACCATGCCCGTGACCTCAACCTGCGGTCCCGCCGCGGGCACCAGGATCGTATCGCCCGGCTCAAGGCGCTCCACATCGGCGCGAATGCCATGAAGCAGGAAGTCGTATAAGTCCACTTCGCGAACAAGGGCTCGCCCTCGATAGTGCCGCACGCTGCGGAGTGAACCAACCGCGGTGGGACCGCCTGCTGCGTAGAGCGCATTCAGTGGGGTCGACAGCGAACTGATATCGTAGGCCCCGGGGCGCTGCACATCGCCAACGACATACACCCTCACGGTGCGCAGACGGCTGACTGAAACGGCAACGTGGGCATCCTTGAACTGCGGACTCAGAACACCCTGCACCAATGCCTGCGCATGTTCCAGCGTCAGGCCCGCTGCCACGATCGATCCAGCCTCCGGCAGAACTATCTTGCCCTCTCGATCGACCACGCGGCTGAAGCTCTGCGATACCCCTCCCCACAATGAAATAGTGAGACCGTCGCCCGGGCCCAACACATAATCGGGACCGATAGGCAGATCGATTGGCATCTCTCGTGTGGCTGTGCCGCGGCTCAGGAACACGTCCGAACCAAAGCGCTTGACCTTCGCATCTTGCTCCGGCACTTGCGTATATAAATCGCGCAATGCCTCTAGGTTGTAGGGCGCATCTTCATGCAGAACCTCGATCGCGTCAGCCTCAACGGGCTCCGGCTGTCGTTCAGAGAACGGAGAGACACGAGGGGTCGACGGCTTCGTTGTGTCGGTGTTTTTCGGCTCTGCGTTGCTTAAATGGATACTCTTTTCTGTCCTGGCGCTGAGCATCGCATAGGATTCGTCCTGGGGCAGGACTTCGCTATCCGCAGGAAGATTTCGTAGAGCTAACGCGACTTCGCTCGCTCCGATGGCGCTATCGTCCTCCGTGTCCCGCTCCTTCCCGGTCGGCAGCGCATTGGTCGGTTCAGCATCCAGCGGCGGCTCGGTCGACTGTTCGAAGTCCGCGTCTGAGGCGTAGCCGCGTACACGCAGCCACACCGAAACCGTCTGTCTCAACTCCGTGTTCGCGGCGATATTACTGAACAGCATCTCGTCGGTGATGGAATCTTCCTGAACGGCGATTCCCCGCTTCAGAAAGAACTCCGCCATAACGTTTTTAAGGTCAACCACAACCTCAGGCTTCTGGTGCAAAATGACAACAATCTGATTTGCGGAGAGCATTGTGGACGACCCCGCAGCGGCTTCGCGGCCGTCTGCAGCTGAGGTCGGTGGCGAGGTTGTACTCTGACCCGAATCGCTCTGCGGCAAACTGCTGTTGCCGGCTCCCGCATCTCGTGAATAGAAAGCACTGTCCGCGCTCCCGATGTCCGGAGTCGCCCCCGCCGGCGAAGGCATCTCCTGTGAGAAGAGAGCCGTTCCCAACAGGAGTATGCTCGCGCCTGCAACGAGGCGCGCCATCGTCCACCCACACGGACAGATTGATCGCAGATTCACGGCCCATCCCTTCTTCGGTTGCATCGCTGAACTCGATAGGCAGCTCAAGACGGCAAACTGGCGACAAACTTCTTCCAGCGCGCAGCTTCGATCTTGTAACGAAGACCTTCCGCCACATGGAAGCGCAACCGCCTCACGATAAAACTCGCCTGGGCCCATAGCACCCTGGTTCGCAGCCTTAGGCCGTCACTTCGCCCAGCCAGCGTAATTCTGGGAGGCCGACGGGAAGGAAGTAGTCTCCTCCAGCTCCGCCCGCCGGAGCGTTCCTGCAACAGAACGTCCTGCAGCAGCAGATAAAGCTTGGATCCCGGATGCTCCTGAAACACCACGTCATCTCTGTAGCGCTCCACCCAGAGGCCAACCCGCTCCGGCAACTCATCCACCGTGGATCGAAGCCGGGTTGGAAGCGATAAGCAGAAGGCCCGGCTCACAATCAGGCTCGTTATTCCTGCACCGGCCTTCCCCTCCGGAGCGGCCTCGATGCCCGCAACCACCTCCCGCCAGAAAGCATCGTCGTCATGGTGTGCTCGGATTGCGGTCACATATTCGAGCATCCATGCCGTTCGGGTCCACGCCGTATTCAAATGCTTGAAGAGGTGCAGCGCCTGTCCGAGAAGTTTGTCGCACTCCGAAAGGGCCGGAAACTCAAAACCGTTCCATGCCTGCAATTGCAACCGCGAAAGTATGTTGTCTTTCCCTAGCGATTCGTTTTCATCTTTTTCCGGAAGGAGCCGTACATCGACGCTGCGATTCAGCCTCGCCTTATAGAGGTCGCGCAACGACGACAGCTCCGCGGGGCCGGCCCTAAACTCCCACGTATCGCCGTTAACCCGGTCCAGCCGGTAACCCTGCCGCTCCAGCGCCTTGCCGCATCGCTCTGCATCTCTCCGCGACACCAGGAAATCCAGGTCGTGCTGATAGCGATGCGTAGGATCGGGGCAGGAGAGCGGAGTCAGGGCAAAGCCCTTCAGATTCGCGTAAGACAGCTTCGCCCTCTGAAATTCCGTGTTGATCTTCACAAACTCATGGAACAGGTCCTTGGTGCGTATGCGATTTTCCGCAAGGTTCTTATCCAACTCGCTCACAATTCCTGCTGGTATTGCATCTTCGATTCCGAGCGCCCTGGCACGAGCGAGAAAGTAAAGCGCGAGGCCGCTCGTGTGCAGCCACTCCCTGCTGCGCAACCACTCGCGTTCATCGAACGGCGCAAAGCGCTCGCGAAGGGTCCCCGGACTCTCATCGCAGAACACCGCGACAACCGCCTTTGCCAGCCCACGATTCATCTGATGTTTCTCCCTTTCGAGTTCGACATACGCTATTGGCCGTACATTGCCGGCTCACCAAGGCTCCCAGCCGGCGGAAGGTGTCGGATAAACAGGATGATCGCCCATTGTTCGTCATCGCTGAGAATCCCTTTGGAAGCGGGCATTCCAGACGGAGCAACTCCGTTGTCGATCACCCATTTCAATTGCCCGTCGGTGTACGACTGCACATCTGTTGCGGCGAGCGACGGCACCGGCGGCTTCATCCGGTCGGCAAAAGGGACGCCCGTGTTCTGGCCATCCATTCCATGGCAGGCGACACAGTAGTGCGAAAACGCCTCCTGGCCATCGGCAAGACTCTGCGGACTCAACGCAATCGGATTGTGCGCACTCCTGTTACCGACAAATACCGAGTGCTTCGTCCAGCTCATCACCGCCGTCTCGACCTTGCCAGGCGGCGTGGCCTTGCAACCTTGGAGCGCCCCGGCCAGGCCCATAATCGCGGCGGCAATCGACCGGCGCATCGCAGCTATTCCGTCACGTGGAGCGTCAGGGTCATCGCGCCGTGCCCCGAGCCGCAAAACCGCGAACAGTGGCCCACGAAATCCCCCGTCTTCATGGGAGTAAAGGAAAGCTCGCTGGTCGCGCCCTTGCGGATTTCCGTCTGCAGGTTGAGCTCCGGGAACTTTACTCCGTGGGTTACGTCGTCGCTTCGTAGTGCCAGAGCCACTGGCTCTCCCTTCTTCAGCGAGATTTCGGCCGGCACATAGGCAAATCGCTTCGCAACAACCTCAATCCTTCGCGGAGCGTCTGTCGCCGACACCGGCCGCGAGAGTGCCGCAAAGCCCGCAGCCAGAATGCATCCGAGTACACAGGTGTTGGCAATTCCAAATCTCATTGATTCAATCCGCTTTCTCTGGGGTTCTAGGGCCCATTTCGCTTCGGCCGTCATTGTGGAACATGGGACGCTGTTGCTTACTGCTCCACACTAGTGGTTGACGAAACGGCTGTTGTCATTCGGCCATATGACGTTTGTCACTTGTTTGTCAAAGCTCGCGGAACTCTCCAGAGGTGTCACGATGCATGGGCAGACTGGTGCCGGCACGAAGACCTGCGCACCGGATTTATCCCTGGCGACCCTCAAGCAACGCGAGTAAAGATGTACCTGGGAAGTCCGTCAATAGAGCCTCCCACCCATAAGCCTCGGACCACAGGCGAATCTTCGGGTCGACCCTGTTCGTGACCCAATCCTGAATCGAGGGTGGAATCTCTAGTCCGAATATCTCTGCCGCCAGGCGCGTCGCGGTACCGATGGCAACCGGCCTGAGAGGATGCTCCTCCGCCCGGTCTGCAACCTCGCGCCAGAACGCCTCATTGTGCCGCCAGAAATTGAGGCAGGTCCTGAATTCCAGCAGCAGAGCGAGGCGGTCCCATTCAACCCCCACATGACCCAGCATGCGTATGGCCTGAGCGACAAAATGATCGCACTCGGTGAGGGCCGGAAACTTGTATCCGTTCCATGCCTGCGTACGCCGCCGCGTCAACATGTCGAACGGGGCCCGCTCCGTCCCCACGTCATCCGGTAGAAAATAGACCATGATCGAACGCTCGGCAATCGATCTATAGATGTTCTTATCGGAGCGTGCGGCATCGCACTTCGGATGAAACTCGCGCGACCGCTCGCCGGCAATGTGCGCCGCATATCCAAGCCTCACGAGAAGGCTCTCGCATCCGCTGCGGTCCTGGGCTGCCATCATGAAATCCATACTGAACTGGCGTCTAAGCGCTGGATCGGGACACGACACGGGAACCAGCGAAATGCCAGCTACGTTGCAGTAATTCAGTTCTTCACACTGAAATGCCTCGTTGATCCTGACGAACTCTTCAAACAGTTTCGCTGTGCGAATCTTGTTCTCGGCGAACTTCTGCTCCATCTCCGCGCGCACCTCAATCGGTACCGCGTCTTCAATTCCGAGGGTCTTGAGCCGTTCCAGAAAATACAGCTCCAGCCCGCTTGCGTCGAGCCAGTTGCGACTGCGGCTCCAGTCTTCGCACGTGAATGCCGCGAGCCGCCGATACAAGGCATCTCGTTTCGTCCCGCGGAATGCAGCTGCGATTGCTCTTGCCAGATGCCCCTTCACCGGCAGCGATCGAACGTCGGCGACTGAGGTTTCTAAGCTCTCCGCACTGTTGTCCATCATGGGGCCAGATAGCGCAGGATCGCGCGCTCATCCGCCGCGCTGAGCGATGCACGCACGCGCATATGGAGGACCACAGTTCCCGTAACACGCGTCGGCAGCTCTTCCGGTGCGTTATGGCATCGGCTGCAGTTCTGGCGAAACTTCCTTTCGCCCTGGTCTTCCGGTGCCGCGTGGCTCGCTGGCGTCTTTCCCGGTTGCGCCGGCGATGTGGCTGCATGGTTTGCTGCCGCCGGCGAGACAGGCATCTGCGCCAAAGCGATCGCAGAGCTCCACCCCATTGCTGCTATTGCCGCCAATACTCGCATCTTCATTGTTTTCCCGGCCATGCTGGAGTTAGAAATCGATAGACGAGCCCGGTCTGCCAAATATTTCCATTGCCTGTGGAAGAAAACTGCCTGGAGTAACTGGTGATAATTCGTATTTCGTGCGGCAGGAAGTAGTCCAAGCCGAAATCGGCACGCTGCATATCTGCTCCGGGAAGTCCGTCCGTGGGATCGGGACTGTTGCGGAAGACCTGCTGCATCCTGAAGACCGGCTCAAATCGCCCAATCACGCTATCCGGACCTTTGAACTGGGACAACCGGTAAGCGGCTTCCATCCAGTAACCTTGCGCATGAGTTCCGTGGCCATACTCGGAGCGAATGGATAATGGAATGCTCCAGGGCTGCCACCAGAAGTGCGCGCCGCTCGCGTTTTCATGAGCTCCCTCGAACATCTTGCCGTAGGATGTTCCAACTTCTATCCTGTGGGAGGGGAAGTACGCGTCCACGCGTCCGCCGGCCGCTCGCGGCGACTTGAATTCCTTGGCAGCGACGTTTGCGGACATGTAGGCTGCATAATCCACACTCACTTTTGCACTCGAAAACACAGACCCGCGTGCCTCGCCACCCGTGCCGGAACCGTTCAAGGTCCCAATGCTGAAGATCAGCGGAATGGCTTGAAAGTTCCCTATCCAGATAGGCGTGAGCCTTTCGTTATAGGTAGCGAATGGCGTTAGGAACTCACCCGCTACCAGCGTCAGGTGTCGCGTCGCCAGGTAATCCAGTTGAAGATAGGAGAGCCCATAATATGACTTTGTCTGGTCCGACTCGCCATTCTCTCTTGGAGTTACCGATTCCAGGGCATAACCCCGCCCTTCCAAAAGAAAATTCTGTGTAACCGGTATAGCTACCAGGGGCATGAAGGTTGGATCGAACGAAGTCGGCCCCTTGTTTGTATTGCTGAAGAAGCCGACGCCCCCGGTTATCATCGGCGTGTCCTGGCCCCAGGCATATCCCGGCGCGGACAATAGAATTGTCAGCATCATTCCGTATGACAGAAGTGAGCGCATTGTTTGACTGCGATATTCGAGCGGCATAGCGACAACTTAGCCGCGAACGGCCTCCGGGTTGTCGCAGCCGTACATGCTCTTTGTCAATTCCTTGTCACGCCCCGGCGCCAGCGAAACTATCCTGGTCTCGACACCCTGCGAGCGGCGTAATCCGGCGCGCCCTATTCCTGCTCTCTCACCAGGCGTGTCAGCCGGCCGACCGCCCAGTTCAAGTCGTGATAGCGAATTTCGTGTATCTCCGCGGCCAGGAGCGTTTCGACCGATGCGATCTGGGACATTCGTAATTCCTCCAGCCCGCATAAACTCTGGTGCATGTATCGTCGAGCGTCTTCTTTCGAAAATCGAGTGAGCTCTTGGGTCTTCGCATCTTGTCGATTCAAGAAGACAATATGGTCGACGTTGCAGGTGACTGAGCCTTTGATGCCAGGGACGGTCGACGTGACGAGTTCAACCGATGGCTTCCCTCCCACGCGCTGAGTAACAGGTGGGTCCGCCACTTCCGCGAACAGACCCGCAGCGGAGGGACGAAGCCGTACTAGGTGACAATTGCCTGCAACCTGCCGATCGTTCCGGCCATTTAACAGGAAGCTCGCGTCGTCTGTGATATAGGTCCATCCTGCGCGCGCACATGCGAAGGCGAGGGTAGACTTGCCTGCTCCAGACTCTCCGCACAGCAAGACCCCGCGGCCGTCGAGCTCCACGCAGGCTGCGTGGATCGGTGCCGTATGTCGATTGGCGATATGCGAGAGTGCGGCCGCTTCGAGGAAGTGGTAGCGAAGATAGCTCCTATGCGACAGCACCGCTCCCGTAAGCCAGGCGAATGAGAATCCCTGAACGATATCGGAAACGCAGAAGTTATCCTGGCCAGCGATCCCCACGATGAGATTTCGCTGCGCTCGGAAGGTTGGAGCAGCAGGACACTCCGTTGATTCGCCCTCCAGCACGCCCACTTTCAACTGGAAAGCCGGGGTCGAGAACTTCTGCGTGAAGCTGCCCCAGCTTTCTTCAGCGGCTTCCAATACGTCTGCTGAATTTGTGCTGAGCTCCAAGGGAAATCCCAGCGGATAGTAGACCGCCGTCAGCGGCATGTCCGCATGGTAGAGATATGGATCGAAAGCTCGCATTCTTTTCGCGTTGGGTCCTGCTGCTTCTAACTCGTCAAGCGCCGGCATCCGCACCCGCAATTCATGGCTTATTGCAAGCGTCCCAAATGGCCGGTTCCGGTTCTCGGTCAAAGCTCCGAACTCTAAAACCAGGTAAGTGTCGCGCAGGCTTCGCCAACAGTATCGCGAGATATTCGCATGGACTTGTCATTGGGCTGTAAGTTTTTTGCTGCTTTGTTGCGGCGCGGAAATCGATCGGAAACCGCTTCGGCGAACAGGCGTTTAGTCGCCTGGCAATGCGCAGCGACAATCCAATGACAACAGTTTTACGGCAGCCTGACAGGCTCAAACAGCGAATGAAACATACTGCATGAGCGAGTGAACTGGCGGCCGGCCCATGCCCAGGAACAACAAGCTTTCCAGAAAAGTCGTGTTCTTCTTTCCGTCCTTTGCAAGTTCTGAGGCGACCGCCCCTCTTGGCGTTCTAGCTGTCGCAACGCCCTTGATTCGTTCCGGATATCAGGTTGTTCTCATCGATTCGACCATCGCACCCGACTACAAGAAGCGCGTGCTTGCAGAGGTCCGCGACGCTCTCTGCCTCGGCATTTCGCTGGTTACCGGGCCCATGATTCGCGAGACGGTCGAGATTGCGCGTGCGGTCAAAGAGTGGGACCCCGACTTCCCCATCGTGCTCGGCGGATGGCATCCTTCCCTGCTCCCGGACCAGACCTTGCAGGCCGACTGTGTCGACTACATCGTGCGCGGCCAGGGCGAAGACGCGCTGCTGGAGCTGGTCCGTCATCTCGAGTCCAGGTCCGCGCCGGATCTCATCCCGGGCATCGGCTTCAAACGCGACGGCCGGCTCATCCTCACGCCGGAGCGGCCGCTGAAGCCTTTGGCGGACATGCCTCCCAAGGCATACCACATCGCGGACTTCGACGCCTACGAGCGCGGCTGCGGCAAGCGGTGGGCGATGTACACGTCCAGCCTTGCATGCCCCTTCAACTGTGCCTATTGCACCAACTCAGGCGTTTATGGCCGCAAGTGGAATGCACTCGGGCCCGGCCAGTTTGTCGAGGAGACCGTCGACCTCACCAGGCGGTACCGTCTTGAGATGCTCTGGGTGGTCGACGACAACTTTATGGTCGATCTCGATCGTGCCCGCGGCATCGCAGAAGGCTTGGTTCGCGCCGACTCGCAGTTCAAATGGAGCATTCAGGCGACAACCAATATGGTCGCGCGCCTCTCGCCTGAAGACCTGAAGCTTCTTCGCCGTGCTGGCCTGCACCAGATTTGTCAGGGCGTCGATTCTGGGTCGCCCAAAGTCCTGCAATTGATGAACAAGACCTTTCAGGACTTCGACCAGATCTACGAGAGCGCTGCTCGCTGCCTCGCGGCTGGGATACGTCCGTCCTTCAATGTCATTTTCGCGTTTCCCGGCGAAGGCACAAAGGAACGGAGAGAGACGATCGACTTCATGATGGATGTCTGCCGGCGTTTCCCCGGTGCTGAATTTTGGACAAATATCTTCACCCCTTATCCCGGCTCGCCAATCTTCCAGCGCTGCGCCGAGCTCGGCATCGAGCCGCCGAAGAGTCTTGAAGGCTGGGCCGACTTCTTTCCGCGTTACACCACGCTCCCCTGGCTGAAGGGCCGGGACCATGAACGCCTTCAGGTAACCCGGGATTATCTTCGTATCGCCTTCGATCGGATTCCCATCGCGGCCGATACGCGTGGTCCTATTACGCGAATCGTCCAGAAAGCCATCTCCCTCCCAGCGCGCTGGCGCCTCGACCACGATGTCTACCGGTATCCCGTCGAGATTTGGCTGAACAACAAATTGAAGAAACGGACAGCGTCCAGTAAACCCGCCGTGGATGCCAAGAGGCTCGCTAACACCCCAGCGGAGGCGGCATGTTGACCCCAGCCAACGCGACCTTCTTCAACCCGCCGCACGAACGGCTGCAACTTGCGCCCAGCGTTGCCTGCTCTCACCGGTCGACACTATCCACCTTCAAGGCCGTATGTCTCAGTTCGGAGGCTGCTCATGGCTGATGTACTGCTGACTCATTCTTTCCACCTCGCCCACGATGCGAAGCAGCTTCGCAAGATGCAGCCATATCCTCCGCTGGGCACGCTCTATGCTGCAGCGGCACTCCGCTCGGTTGGAATCTCGGTGGCTGTGTTCGACACCATGTTCGCCGATCCTGTCTCCGGCTTCCATCTGGCGTTTGCGGCGCACCGCCCGAAGATCGTCGTCATCTACGAGGATGACTTCAACTTCGTGACCAAGATGTGCCTCGGTCATATGCGCGACTTGGCAAATAGGCTATCCGTCGCGGCAAGCTCCGCGGGAGCTGTCGTGATCGCACATGGATCGGATGCAAGCGATCACCCCGGGGAGTATCTGGATCATGGCGTCGACTTCATCCTTAACGGCGAAGTGGAGCAGAGCCTGATCGATCTTTGCGCTGCGGTTCTGCACGCTCGAAGGCCGCAGGCAATTCCCGGGCTGGTGCGATACTCCCCCATGGATAGAAGCCTCGAGAGCGCGTCGCCTGCGCCGGTCAACCCTTCCTGGGCCACTCTGCCGCGCGCGGCGCGAGACCTCATCGATATTGAGCCATACCGGCGCGCGTGGCTCGAGGCGCACGGTTATTTCTCTACCAATGTAGTGGCGAGCAGAGGCTGCCCCTACCGCTGCAACTGGTGTGCAAAGCCCATCTCCGGCAATCGCTTCCAACTGCGCGCGGCGGAGGAGGTTGCGGCTGAAATACATGAACTCAAGACTCTCTTCGGCGTCCAGCACATATGGTTTGGCGACGATGTCTTTGCACTGGACCGGCACTGGGTTGAACAATTTGCCATCGCTGTCGCATCCCACGGCGAAGCCGTTCCGTTCAAGATTCAGTCCCGCGCGGATCTGATGAGCGAGACCACCGTCTCGGCTCTGAAGCGCGCCGGTTGCACCGAGGTCTGGATGGGCGTCGAGTCCGGCTCGCAAGCCATTCTCGACGCCATGCAGAAGGGTCTGAAGCTCTCTGCTGTCCATGCCGCACGCCAGCGACTTGCGGCCGCCGGCATACGCGCATGTTACTTCCTTCAATTTGGCTATCCCGGGGAAGGCTGGGGCGAGATCTGCGAGACCGTGCAACTGGTCCGCGATACTCAGCCTGACGACATCGGCGTCTCCGTGTCCTATCCATTGCCCGGCACAGCTTTTTTCGCGCAGGTCCAGGAGCAGTTGGGGAGGAAGCGCAACTGGAACGACAGCGACGACCTTTGCACCATCCATATCGCCAGCTACAACGACTCTTTCTACCACGCACTTCGAGATGCGCTGCATGCTGAGGTCGCGGCAAGATATCCGCCGGCGGGTTCGTCTCACTCGTTCCCGTGCCAACTTCTATGGGACCGGGTTCGTGAAATGGAGCCCATGTGCAGAAACCGGAATGTGCTTTCGCTGCGCTCCAAATCCCCTGACGCCGGCGCGCCCAGCGCGTTTCTGCCCCTCGAGCAGCTCCTCGTCGGAGCCAGGACATCCTGATGCCAGACCTTCTGCTCACCCACGGCTATTACCTCTACGAAGATCCCAAAGAGATGCAGATCATGAAGCCCTATGCCCCTCTGGGCATCCTCTATCTCTGCTCGCACCTGCGCCGGCAGGGTTTCAACGTCGAGGTATTCGATACCACCTTCTCGAGCCGGCCATCTCTCTTCCGTCACCTGCAAACCGGGAAGCCCTCCACACTCGGCATCTACGCCAACCTGATGACTCGCTCCAACGTGGTGGAGACCATCCGCGTGGCTCGTGAAGCCGGCTGGCGTGTGATCGTCGGAGGGCCTGAGCCCGGTGCTTACGCGCTGGAGTTCCTTCAGTCCGGCGCGGAATTCGTCGTCTTCGGCGAAGGCGAGGCTACCATGCAGGAGCTATTGGAAGCCTTGCGTGACGACTGCGGCACGTCCGGCGCCTCCTGGAAATCGAAGATCGCAGGTGTAGCGTATCTCGACGAACTGGGAGGCTTTCATCAGAACCCTCCGCGTCCGCAGATCGCCGACCTCGATGCGCAACCTTGGCCTGCCCGGCAAGCCATCGATTTGCACCGGTATGTCGAAACGTGGCGGGCCCACCATCGACAAGGCTCTGTCAACTTCATCACCGCCCGCGGTTGTCCTTATAAATGCCGTTGGTGCAGCCATCAGGTCTACGGTCAGACGCATCGCCGTCGTGACCCAGTCAAGGTTGTCGATGAGGTGGAGTGGCTGCTCGCGGAGTACACGCCGGATATCGTGTGGGTATCGGACGACGTCTTCACCATCAACCACGAATGGATTCGCCGCTATGCCGCTGAGATGCGCCGGCGCGATCTTCACATCCCATTCGAATGCATCTCGCGCGCCGACCGGCTCAACGAAGAAATGCTCGATCTGCTCGCGCAGCTCGGCTGCTTCCGCATCTGGATTGGCTCCGAAAGCGGTTCACAGCGTCTCCTCGATTCCATGGAGCGTGGTGTGAAAGTCGAACAGGTGCAGCAGGCGGTCGAAATGAGCCGGGCGCGCAACATTCAGAGTGGGATGTTCCTGATGTGGGGCTACGAAGGAGAGGAGATGGAGGACATCGAGGCCACCATCCGCCATGTAAGCAGGGCCAAGCCCGACATATTCTTTACCACCGTCTCCTATCCCATTAAGGGTACGCCCTATTATCGACAGGTTCAGAGCAAGCTCGTCCAACTGAAGCCCTGGGCGCAAACTTCAGATCGCGAGATCAAGATCGCAGGCCGCCACTCGCGCGCTTACTATGCCCATGCGGATAGGCTGCTCCGCGACGAAGTTCAGTTAGCAAAGCTGAACCAAACGCCGGAAGTGGACTACGCCCTTATCGATCGCCTCCGGGTCAGCATCCGTGCCTCACGCGACGGACTCCTGGCCACCCAGAGCGAGGTTGAGGCATGAGCGTCGAAGCATCGCCCGTACTGGGGCCTCCCCATAGAGAAAGCGCCTCCGCGCAATCGCCGCCGAACAGCGCGGAAACGCTCTTGTGTTGGCAGTGCGGCGCTCCACTCACGGAAATGACCGCCGAAACTCGGACCGGCTTCGCTGTCCGCACGTGCCCAGGCTGTGCCACGCCGACCCAACTTCATAGCGGCATCTGGATCGCGATCTCGCCCGGCCGGCTCGACCGCTTTCGCAAGTTCATTCGAGAGTATGAGTTTGTCCGGAATGCCGAAGGCCGCGGCAGTGGTCAGCCCGGCTACTACCTCAACCTGCCGTATCAGGATGTCTCCGGCCGCAACGGAAGTCAGTGGGCAATCAGGGCCCACACTTTCGAAGTCATGAAGCGACGCATCGTCGCGCCTCTCGCACGGACTCTCAACCGCCCTCTGCGCGTCCTCGACCTCGGTGCCGGCAATGGCTGGTTGAGCTATCGGTTGTCGCTTCACGGACACCTTCCTGTCGCCGTCGATCTCTTGACCAACGATCGCGACGGCCTTGGGGCGGCCATTCACTACAGCCGCGCTATCGATACCTTGTTCCCTCGCGTTCAGGCCGAACTCGACCGGCTCCCATTCTCCAGCGCCGCATTCGACCTGGCGATCTTCAATGCCTCCTTCCACTACTCCGAGGACTACGAGAGCACCTTCGCGGAGGCCCTGCGCTGCACTCGCCCGGGTGGCGCAATCGTGATCGCGGACACGCCCTGGTACCCGCACGAACACAGCGGCGAAAGCATGGTCGCCGAAAAACACCGGCGGTTCGCCGATGCCTACGGGTTTCGGTCCGACTCGATTCCCAGCCTCGAATATCTCACTTCCGCCCGGCTGCGGGCGTTGCGGGATCGCTTTGGGTTGAACTGGCAAACCATACGGCCGTTCTACGGGATTCGCTGGTCCCTTCGTGGCCTGCAAGCGAAGCTCGCCGCCCGGCGCACACCCTCGAAGTTCCGCATCTATGTAGCGCGGGTCGCGCCATGATCGTCCTCTTTCATCCACGTGCGACCCGGCCTCGTAACCTGAGGCTTCCCCTCGCCGTGCTCGCGCTCGCGGCAGTGCTTGAGGGCAATGAGGATTACGAGATCGTCGACGGAAATCTGGAACAGAACCCCACCGCTCGCATCCTCGAACTTATCGACCGCCACGCGGTGGAGTTGCTCGCCGTCTCCGCCATGCCCGGGCCGCAAATGGTGGCTGCGATGGAGGCCTCTCGCGAGGTTCGTCGTCTTCGCCCCCGGATACCCATCTGCTGGGGTGGCTACTTTCCATCCATCTACCCGGATGCCGCGCTCAACGCCCGCTATGTTGACTACGTCGTTCGCGGGCAGGGCGAGGACACACTGCTGGAGCTGCTCGATGCGCTGCGCGGCAAGCGATCGCTCGACAGCGTGAAAGGCCTTTTGTACAAGGACATGTTTGGCCTCCGCCACGACAACGGAGAGCGGCCCATGAAGGGGCCGGACGAGTTTCCATGGTCCCCCTTTCACCGTATCCCGGTCGAAAAGTACCTGCGTCCGTCCTTCTTCGGAAAGCGTACCGCGGTTCACCACGCGAGTATCGGATGCCCATTCAACTGCAGCTTCTGCGGAGTGCATGCAGCTTACGGCAACAAAGAGAAAATGGAGTCGCCCGAGCGAACGGTCGCCGTCCTCAAACACCTGGTCGAACGCTATGGCGCCGACTCGGTTCAGTTCTACGATATGAACTTCTTCCTCCGCGAAGACCACACCCGCGAGCTATGCGAACGCATGGCGCCTTTGAACCTCCGCTGGTGGTGCGAGGCGCGCGTCGACATCATGTCGCGCTATTCGGATGAAACCTTCTCCGCAATTAAGCGCGCCGGTTGCGCGATGATCTTCTTCGGCGCCGAGTCCGGTTCCGATTGGGTATTGAAAGAGATGCAGAAGGGCATCACCACTGGACAGACACTCGAGATCGCCCGCCGGACCCGGCAGTTCGGCATCATTCCCGAGTTCTCCTTCGTGATCGGCAATCCTCACGATCCCGACCGCGACACGCGCGAGACCTTGCGCTTCATTCGCAGGATCAAACGCATCAATCCGGACTCCGAGATCATCATCCAGCACTACACCCCTACGCCTCAACCGCACCGCGCCGGCGGTGAGATGTACGGCGGCATCGACGTGCCATTCCCCGATTCGCCGGCAGCATGGGCGACCGAGGAGTGGATGAACTTCACCCTTCGCATCGATACCCACGCTCCCTGGCTCAAACCCCGCACCAGGAATCTTATTGACAACTTTGAGATAGTCATCGGTTCGCGGTGGCCCACGGTGCAGGATATCCGCGCTCCGCGCTGGAGCCGGAGACTCCTGCAGGTACTCAGCTCATGGCGCTATGCCCTGCGCATTTACGGCTTTCCTTTTGAGCTGTACCTCGCCAATCGGTTCATCGCTCTGCGCAAGCCCAAGCGGGAGAGCCTATGAATCCACTCGCTCAAGTTGCGATTCAGGCCCCAGCCCAACCCGGCGCCAGTATCTTCGATCTTTGGGCCCAGGTGTACGACACTGAACCTAACCCGCTGCTGGCGCTCGAAGAGCGCAGTATCGCGCCGCTTCTTCCGTCTGTGGACGGCAGCCATGTCCTGGACGTCGGTTGCGGTACGGGACGATGGCTCACCAGGCTCGAGCTGCTTGGGCCGGCCTCACTCACGGGCGTCGACTGCTCCAAGGCAATGCTCGGCCGCGCTCGCATGAAGGTCCGCCCCACCACGATCTTGAAATTAAGCCGCGGCTCCGAACTGCCTGGTGAAGCTGGTTCCTGCAGCCTGATCCTCGCATCCTTTGTGCTCAGCTACATCGAAGACATAACCAAATTCGCCGGCGAGTGTGCTCGCCTCCTGCAACCGGGAGGGTGTCTTCTCATCTCCGATATGCACCCGGCCACTGCGGCCGCGCGGGGATGGTCCCGAAGCTTTCATATCGACGGCGACAGGATCGAAATCGCCGCTCATTCTCGTACCCTGGCGGAAGTCGTCGCTGCCTTCCGCGCGCACGGATTCGCCGTTGACGCTCTCGCAGAACCCTCGTTTGAACGGCCGGAGCAGCCCATCTTCGATCGCGCCGGAAAGCTCGCCGCGTACAGGGATCTAGCTGGAGTGCCGGCAATATACATCTTGAAGCTGCACAAGAAAGACCCGCGCAAGTCACTGCAAGCTCCTCTCCGCTGCAACTCACTTCAACTTACCAACGTGCGCATCGGTATTGGCCCCAACAACTGGAGCGACGGAGTCATTCGCATCGAGGATGGGCGTATTGCCTCCATCTGCGGGCATGCCTGCGCCACAGCAGCGGCGTTGGACCTCAGCGGCTATCTCGTGCTTCCAGGCCTGATCAACGCCCACGATCATCTCGAATTCGGCCTGTTCCCAAGGCTTGGGCGCACCCCGGGCGCACCGCCTTATCAGAACTGCACCCAGTGGGCGTGGGAGATTCATCGGGTTCACTCCGCCATCATCGAGCGGTACAGGCGAATCCCGAAGGCTGACCGCCTGCAATGGGGGGCCATTCGCAATCTTCTCAGCGGCGTTACAACCGTCGGTCATCACAACCCTCTCTATCGGGACCTGGCCCATCCTGATTTTCCCGTGCGCGTTCTCTCTTCCTTCGGCTGGGCACACTCTCTCGCGTTTGAACCGCAACTCAAGTCAATGTTCTTGCAAACGCCTGCCGATCGACCGTTCATCGTCCATGCCGCGGAAGGCATAGACGCAGGCAGCCGAAATGAGATCGCCCAGCTTGACCAAATGCAGGTTCTGGACGAACGCACCGTCCTCGTCCACGGGCTGGCTTGCACCCATGCGCAAATATCGTTGATTAACCGGCGTCGCGCCTCGCTGGTCGTCTGCCCCACCTCGAACCGCTTCCTCTTTGCCCGGACTCTTTCGCGCGAACTGATGGCTTCCGTCGAGCGGATCTCGCTCGGCAGCGACTCGCCCATCACAGCGGACGGGGATCTGCTCGATGAGGTGAGCTATCTCAATCGGCGCATCGGCCTTGATGCCAGTGCGATCTATCGTATGGTCACCTCCAGTCCCGCCGAGATGCTCCATCTGTCCAACGGCGAGGGGCAGATCGTCGAGTCCGGCGTAGCCGACCTCATCGCCGTCCGCAGCCGCCCAGGCGCCCCCGCCCTCGTCCTCGCTGGGCTCACCTATAGAGATGTGGAATTGGTCTTGCTTGCGGGCCGCGTTCAAATAGCCTCTCACGCGCTCTACACTCGGCTGCCGCCGAATCTCCGCGCCGGCCTCAACCTCCTCGAAGTTGCAGGTCACCCGCGCTGGGTCCGATCGCCTGTGCAGAGCTTAGTCGAAACCGCCGAAAGTGTCCTGGGCCGGGGTAACCTTTTGCTCGGTGGAAGGGAGGTACGCCATCTCCCAGCTATATGACATCCAATCCGCGCCCGCAGCTCATCTTGAAGAATCGCGCATAGGCACACTGCCCATCCTTCTGCTCAACCTACACAGTCAATGCAACTGCCGCTGTGTAATGTGCGACATTTGGAAGCGAAAGGATGGCCGCGAGTTCCATGCTGCCGATCTCGAACGGCATCGTGAATCGATACGAAGGCTCCGCGTGAAGCACGTTGTACTCACCGGAGGCGAGCCTCTGCTCAATCGCGATCTGGCCGCCATTTGCAAGTTCTTTCGCGATCTGGACCTTCGCATCACCTTGCTTACTACTGGACTCTTGCTGCGGAAGAAGGCGGATGTCGTTGCCCTTGCCTTTGACGACATCATCCTCTCCATCGATGGGCCTCCCGAAGTGCATGACCGGATTCGTCGCGTCTCCGGGGCATTTCAGACGATTCAGGAAGGTGTGTCGGGCCTTCTCGCGCGTCGCCCAGGCATCCCAATCTCGTGCCGCACCACAGTGCAGAAACTGAACCATACCCATCTGCGGGACACCGTCGCTGCCGCAAAATCGCTTGGTCTCACCAGCATCTCTTTCCTCGCTGCCGACGTCTCCTCCGCTGCCTTCAACCGGGAAGAGATTTGGTCCGCCGGGCGCCAGAACGAGATTGCGCTCAGTCAGGATGAGGTGATCGCACTCGAAAACGAGATCGAGCTTCTGATCCAGATGCATCGGGACGACATTGACCGGGGGTTCATCTCTGAAAGCGCGGCGAAGCTGCGAAGGATCGGCGCTCGCTTTCGCGAACGCGTCGAGGGTACGCCGCCCCGGGCTCCAGCCTGCAATGCTCCTTGGGTCTCCGCAGTGGTGGAAGTGGACGGCAGCGTTCGCCCCTGCTTCTTCCACCCTCCCATCGGGACCCTGGATCGGCTCACATTGGAGGAAGCGATCAACACCGGGACGGCACGGTCCTTCCGGAACAATCTGGACGTTGCCCGCAACCCCACCTGCCAGCGTTGTGTTTGCTCTCTAAACTACCCCCGCTAAACTCCGCCGCGTCATCGGTGGTGAGTCCCCCTCTGCGTCCGCCCCCTCCTAGCTGCAGCCGCTGGTGCTCCCGCAGCTCATGCAGCGGTAGCACGATCCCGACCGTGTCATGATGGCTCCGCACGTGGCGCACGACGGCGAGTCGCCCATCTCGTACATCTCCTTCATCCGGTCCGATGGATGCACCGAATTCCCGCCTCTGGATCCATACAGGTCGCGATTCACCATGTTGTCGGTGATCTGTTGTCCCCGGTTGCCGGCCGCGGGTGTTGGTTCGGGCGCAATCCCTTGTTGCGGCGGCGTTCGCCCTTCAAAGTGATCGCGAGCGTTCTCCTGCATCGTGCCTGAGCGATCGTATGGGCTGCTGTGTTGACCGCCCCCGCCGTTATTGAAAATATCCTGGTCGGACAGCGCAATGGGCGCCAGTCCGCGAGCTTCGCGCTTCAGGATGGTCTGCGGGCTGGTATCCGCGAGCGACGCCAGCGCCGCGGGAACGGCGTGGCGCCGGTCGTGCACCACCGGGGCCTGCGGCAGAAGATCGCCTTCCATAGACCCCATTCCCATTTCGCTGTCCATCGCCGTCTGTTCCTGCGCCTCGGTAGAGCCATGGCTCTCTCTCGATTCCGTCTCGCTCGCTTCCGGCGCGGAAAGATTCACCGTGCTGCCCGGCGCGGTAACCGTGCCTTCCACCGGCACGCTGGCCGCCGGCGTCAGCCCCGCGAACAGATCCAGTTGCTGTCCCGAAAGGAAGCGCATCTGGATCCAGCGGAAGATGTAATCCATGATCGACTTCGCATACCCGATCTCCGGGTTGCCCGTCCAGCCCGAAGGCTCGAACCGCGTATGCGCGAACTTCTCGCACAGCACCCGCAGCGGCACGCCGTGTTGCAGCGAAATCGAAACCGCTGTGGCAAACGAATCCATCAACCCCGAAACCGTCGAGCCTTCCTTGGCCATGCGGATGAAAATCTCGCCCGGCGACCCGTTCGGATACAGCCCCACGGTGATGTACCCCTCATGTCCGCCCAGCGCGAACTTGTGCGTCACCGATGCGCGCTCGGCCGGCAGCCGGTGGCGCACGGCGCGCGGCGGCGCCTGCGCATCCAGTGCGTCCGCGTTTTGCGTGGAGGCCTCCGTGATGGAGCGAATTTGCGCTTCCAGCGCCGCAATCTGCTGCTGTGCCGCAGCCGTAGCCGCCGCTGCAGCCGCGGCGGCCAGACCCTGCGCGGCCTCCGGCGAAATCCCCGTCGCCACCGGCGCCGCGGTCTCGGCAACTGCCGCCGGCGCCGCGTCCTTGGCTTTCGTTCCCTTCTTGTCCGCGTCCGTCTGCGCCGTCACATTCAGCGGCTGCGTCCCCTTCGAGTTGTCCCGGTAGATCGCCACCGCCTTGATGCCCTGCCGCCACGCCTCCATGTAAGCCTCGGCAATGTCGTCCGCCGAGCAGTCCTGCGGCAGGTTCACCGTCTTCGAGATCGCGCCCGACAGAAACGGCTGCGTCGCCGCCATCATCTTGATGTGCCCCATGTAGTGGATCGATCGCGTCCCCTTCGCCGGCTTGAAGCTGCAATCGAACACCGCCAGGTGTTCCGGCTTGATCCCCGGCGCGCCTTCGATCGTCCCCGTCGCGTCGATGTAGCTGACGATCGCGTTCACCTCCGCCTCGTGGTAGCCCAGCTTGATCAGCGCCGACGGCACCGTCGAATTGACGATCTTGATCATCCCGCCGCCCACCAGCTTCTTGAACTTCACCAGCGCCAGGTCCGGCTCCACGCCCGTCGTGTCGCAGTCCATCATGAAGCCGATCGTCCCCGTCGGCGCCAGCACGGTGACTTGTGAATTGCGATAGCCGTGCTTCTCCCCATGCGCCAGCGCCCCATCCCACGCATGGCGGCTCGCCGCGATCAACTGGTCCAGCTGCGGCACATGGAACGGCTCTGCCGTTGTTCGCGGGCTGGTAATCGTCGGCTTGCCAATGTTGTTCACCTCCGCGCGGTGCATGCGGATCACATCCAGGAACGGCTCGCGATTCACATAGAATCCCGGGCATGCGCCACCCGTAATCTCGGCCCGCTGTGTCAGCGGCGTAGCCGCGCCCAGCGGAACGCACGTCTCCGCAATCCGCGCCGACTGCCAATACGCATCGCCGCACAGGATCGACGTCAGCGTCGCCGCAAAGTCGCGTCCCGCATCCGAGTCGTACGGCAGCCCGAACGCCATCAGCAGCGCGCCCAGGTTCGCATACCCCAGCCCCAGCGGCCTGTAGTCGTGCGAGTTCTTCGCAATCTGCTCCGTCGGGTAGCCCGCCGCGTCCACGATGATCTCCATCGCCGTCGTCACAATCGCAATCGCATAGCGATACGCGGCGATGTCGAACTGCCCGCCCGGCGTCAGGAACTTCAGCAGGTTGAAGCTCGCCAGGTTGCACGCCGAATCGTCCAGGAACATATATTCGCTGCACGGGTTCGACGCATGGATGCGCGCCGTGTTCTTGCTCGTGTGCCAGCGGTTGATGGTCGAGTCGTACTGCATCCCCGGGTCGCCGCACTGCCACGTCGCCTCGGCGATCTTGTGCATCAGGTCGCGCGCCCTGTACTCCTTCACCGGCTCGTGGCCCTTCACCGTCCGCGTCGTGAACGTGCCGTCGGATTCGACCGCCCGCATGAACTCGTCCGTCACCCGCACCGAGTTGTTCGCGTTCTGGAAGAAGATCGAGCTGTACGCCTCCGAGTCCGGCCCGGAGCCGTCATACCCCGCCTGCACCAGGTGCCACGCCTTCTTCTCTTCCTTCACCTTGCACTCGATGAAGTTCTCGATGTCCGGATGGTCGATGTTCAGGATCACCATCTTCGCCGCGCGCCGCGTCTTGCCGCCGCTCTTGATTACGCCCGCGAACGCATCGAACCCCCGCATGAAGCTCAGCGGTCCGCTCGCCGTCCCGCCGCCGCTCAGTGTCTCCATCGACCCGCGGATCGAACTCAGGTTCGACCCCGCGCCCGAACCCCACTTGAACAGCATCCCTTCTGTCTTCGCTAAGGTCAGAATGGAATCCAAGGAATCGTTCACCGAGTTGATAAAGCAGGCGCTGCACTGCGGCTTCGAGTACCCCGTCACCGAGAACTCCACCTGCCCCTTCTCCGCGTTCCAGTGCCAGTTCTGCGCGTCCGAGTTCGGCTCCAGCCGGTCGCACCCCACGTTGAACCACACCGGCGAGTTGAACGCGACCTTCTGGTTCAGCAGCAGGTGGCTCAGCTCCGCGAAGAAAGTCGTCGCATCCGCCAGCGTCGCAAAGTATCCGCCCGCAATCCCCCAGTTGCGGATCGACTCCGCCACCCGCGTGATCAGCGCCCGCACCCCCGACTCTCGCTCCGGCGTCCCCACCTGCCCGTGCAGGTACTTCGACGCCACAATATTCGTCGCCGTCATCGACCAGTCCGCCGGCACTTCCACATTCTTCTGCTCGAAGATCGTCCGCCCCTTGTAGTCCTGGATCACCGCGTCCCGCAGCTCCCAGGTAATCTCGTCGAACGGAGAGATCCCTGGCCGTGTAAAGTGGCGCGAAAAAGCGAGGCCCGCACTGCGGCTGGACCCTTGGCGCATGACGGGGCTGGTCTGGGTATCGGTCTGGGTCGCGGAAAAACCGTTCGCGGCAGTCTGAATTGGGTTCATCGGGGGAGTATCTCCTTCGTCTTGTCTCTCATATTGGATGCTTTGCTGCCGGGCCTCGAATCCATGCTTAACTCTTTCCGTTCCTTACGCTTCTAGATAAGCCAGGCTTGCTAGCCGATGGCTTTAGCCTTGGGTCTGCCTGGCCCGTTTCCCGGGGAATGCTGCGCGCCGGCCATATTTCCGAACGGCCTTTCCCCACCCGGCTGAACTCCTCAGCCGTTCCACTCCACCGTGCACTTGTTAAGGGGCCTGCTTAACCGCTGCTACCGGGTCGAGCGCTCATGCTCGACTGAAGGTGTCCTCAAAAGGCGGGGCCGACCGGACTTACGTTTCGCCTGTACTTTTCCCAAAGACGCGTTTATTACGCAATCGTGAAAGTACCGCCCTCTGTGGGGCCTGTCAAGTATAAAGCACAACCTGTTGTGTTGCCTATGCAAATACTCCAGTTACGAATGGGTTACGAAGGAACCTTGCGGAAAATCCCCGGAAACCGCTGTGGAATTCTTCGCAAAGCCGCCATAAACAAGGGTTTTTGCGCCCCGCTAAGGTGACCCTGAAACGCTGCCGCTCAAAACCCCGCGCGCGCGGCCATACAACTTTCGTGGGACGCCCACGGCCTGCGTTCTCACCACCGATTGAGCCTATGCCTCACCCCCGCCCCGCACAAGGCGCACCCGTGGTGCATCTCCTGTGGAACCTCGTGCGAAAGTGGAAAAAAGGCAAACCCGCGCTACAGCAATCCGGCAAAAAACCGGTATAGTTCCGGATCGTCCCAGTACCCCGTATGCGCCGACACCGGCTCATGGCCCGCCACAATCCTCCGGTTCTCGTCCGCCTGGTAAAACAGCATCCGCCCGCTGATCACGTCGTACCCGGACCACGCATTGAACCACCGGAACCCGGGCGCGAACGGGCTCGGGGCCACGTGGACCCCGGGCGGCGGTGGCACCCGCAGCCGGAAGTTGTGCAGATCGAACAGTATCTCCGTCAGAACGGTCGTCGCGCGCGCGGTCCGGCTCCGGAAAAAGTAATAAACCTTGTTCAATGGACAGCCAAACGTAAACAGCGCCGTGATCCTGCCCAGACTCGATGCCGCCCCCGGGGCCCGCCCCGCCTGTTCTTTTGTAATCAGGTCGTTAAGCACGTCGTAAGCAATCACGCTGCCCAGCGAGTGCGCTGCCAGCAAAACCCGATCGTACCTCCGGATGCCGTCCGCCCCCGCCGGCAGGTCCGCGTGTGGCTCCAGCAGATCTTCCACTGTGGCCGTGCATTCCGACATGATCTGCGACCGCGCGTCGAAGCTCGTGCTCAGCGTATCGGCCCCCAGATACACCGCCAGGTCGCCAATCCCGGTCGTCAGAAAGCGACTGATCCCATAGGCCAGCAGCGCCAGCAGCCCGCACACCGCCAGGTTGCCCAGCCGCAGGCACATTGGCGCCATCGCCACGGCGCGCGCGGCCCCGCTCACCCAAGCCGCCAACGCCGCAAGCCATCCCGGCATCGCCACGCTCACCGCAAGACCCGCCGCCGTCGTATGGGTCGCAGACCCAAGCAGCCAGGGCAGCGCCAACAGCAGCAGAAGCAGCAATCCCACCACCATCGAGCATTGGCGAAGCGCAGCCTTCTGCTCCACCGTAGTCCCCGGGTCCGCCGCGCGCCCGTCCCAGAAGTACTTCAGCGCCATCCCCATCAGCAGCCAGCGCAGCCCCACCAGCGCCAGCACCACCGCATCGTTCCAGCGCGGAACCGGGCACGTCCAGAAATAATGCAGCCACGCCGGCGAACCGCCCGGCGTCATCATCGTCAGCAGAGGCTGGGCCAGAAAGACGTATAGCCCTGCGCAAAGCAGGATCATCGGAAAGAAAATCAGCACGCTGCGGTAGATCTCACGCAGCAGGATGAACAGCAACTGCTTCGTCTTCGAGTTGGAGAAGCCCTCGTGCTTTATCCTCGCGGCGGCGCCATCCGTCTTCCCGCTCACCTCATCGATCACCAGCATGTTGGCGCGCAGGTAATCGAAAGGCCCCAGCGCCGACCGGACCAGAAACTCCAGCGATTGCGCCGCACTCACCCGCCCATTGATAATCGGCGCCCAATAGTACTCGATCAGGTCGATCGTCTCCGGACCGTGGCCATCGTCATCCGCCTCCGCCGGAGTCAGCCGGACGAACGCCTGTGTCCACGCCTTTTGCTGATGTGCAGGGTCCTCATCATGCTGCCGGAAACGGATCTGCGAGTCGTACTCCACGCCCTTCCCCTCCGGCGCAGGTTTGGGCAGCATCGCGGTCAACCCGCGCGCGAACTGGTCCAGCGTCTCATATGGCTTCTGCGTGCCTATGCCGTGGATAACGAGGATGGCAACCCGATCGCTCATAACGGAAGGTCTCCTGAAAAGAGCTTCACCACCAGGCCTGACTGGGAATTGAGAATTGACGATTGAAGATAACAGATCGGACCGCGCCCTGTATGCGGCAACCCGCGCCTCGCCCAGCCATCGCCGTCCCCTACACCACCAGCATGCAGTCCCCGTACGAGTAAAAGCGGTACCGCTCCCTCACCGCATGGGTATACGCCGCCAGCACCGTCTCGCGTCCCCGATCCCCCGCAAACGCGCTCACCAGCATCAGCAGCGTCGACTCCGGCAGATGAAAGTTGGTCAGCAACCCACCCACCACCCTGAACCTGTACCCCGGCCCGATAAAAATCGACGTCGACCCCGAATGCGCCTCAAACCGCATCCACACACCGCTTGCGGGGCCTGTCTCGCTTAAGGGCACGGCTTCACCCGTGCCATCCACGCTCCCTTCGCCATCGGGCTTTAGCCCCTGAGGGCTTCCTTCCTGGGCCCCGGCGACAGCCCTCGCCGCCATATGCTCCAAAGCCCGTGTCGTCGTCGTCCCCACCGCCACCACCCGCCGCCCTTCGGCCATCGCCCGGTTCAGCGCATCCGCCGTCGCCGCCGGCAGCGTGTAGCGCTCCGCGTGCAGCCGTATCTCCTCCACCCGATCCACCCGCACCGGCTGAAACGTCCCCAGCCCCACGTGCAGCGTCACATACGCAATCTCTACTCCGCGCGCCCTCAGCGCCGCCAGCACCTCCGGGGTAAAGTGCAGCCCCGCCGTAGGCGCCGCCGCCGACCCCAGCGCCCGCGCATACACCGTCTGGTACCGCTCCCTGTCCTCCTCTGAATCCGCCTCCCGCGCCTGCTTCCTCCGAATGTACGGCGGCAGCGGCATATGCCCAATCCGCTCCACCACCCCATGGAAATCCTCCACCGCCGCGAACCGCAGCGTCCGCTCCCCAAACTCGCCCGCCTCCACCACCTCCGCCCTCAGCACCGGAGTAGCAGCGGGCTTAAGCCCGCGGTAATCCGGCTCAATTGGGACGGGCTTTAGCCCCGGGCCCCTCAAGTCTGATTCCCAAAACTCCAGCGTCTCCCCCACCCTCACCTTCTTCGCCGGCCTCACCAACGCCCGCCACACCAACCCTGCTGCTTGTTCCCCGTTCCCTGTCCCCTGTCCTCTGTTCCCTGTGTCCTCTGTTCCCTGTTCCCTGTTCCCCGTTCCCTGTTCCCTGTTCCCTGTTCCCTGTTCCCTGCTCCCCACCTCCTCCGCCAGCAGCACCTCCACCACCCCGCTCGGCTGCGGCGAACCCGCCTGCGTCTCCCGCCCCGCCCGCACCCCGAACAGCCGCGCCGGCAGCACCCGCGAGTCGTTCAGCACCAGCAAGTCGCCCGCCCGCAGAAACTCCGGCAAATCCCGAAACATGGCATCGGTTAGCCCTGCCTGTTCCCTGTCCCCTTCCCTTCTGTTCCCTGCTCCCTGTTCCCTGCTCCCTGTCTTTACAACCAGCATCCGGCTCGACCCGCGCTCCGCCGGCGGGTGCTGCGCAATCAACTCCTCCGGCAAATCGAAATGAAAGTCCGAAACCCGCACAGAATTTAAGTCTATCCCGCTCACAGCTTGCAGCCGGTAGCCGGTAGCTAGTAGCCAATAGCCTGTAGTTTTAGGTAACGGCTGTTAGCTACTGGCTACCGGCTACTAGCTACTAGCTACCGGCTACCAGCTACCGGCTACGAGCTGTCTCACCCGCCATCGCCACCGCCCGGTCCAGCGCCGCCTGCACCGTCGCCGTCGTCACCTCGCCCGCCCGAACGTGCTTGGGCCACGTCAGCACCACCCGCGAAAACGGCTTGGGAATCAGGAACCGGTCCCACGACTTCAACTCCCAGGCCCGCTCCGGCAGCGCATAGAAGCACCCCACCCACGTCCCCGCCGCGCTCGCCGCATCGTCGCCCAAGCGTCGCGGCTCCGCCTTCCACGCCCCCGCCGGCGGCGTAACCGAGTTCGCCAGCGCCGCCGTCCCCGGCTTGGCCACAAACTTCGGCCCCCGCGGCCCATCCGCCGTAAACGCGCAGCGGTGCCCGGCCGCGTACGCTGCGTGCATATTCCGCAGCCCCGCCGCTCCGCCCCGCGAGCTGGACCCTCGCACCGCCTTGAACCCCAGCAGTTCCACTGTCCGCGCAATCAGCTCCCCGTCGAAGCTCGCGCTGATCAAGATCGCGATGTCCAGGTTCCTGAACCGGTGCGCGCACGCCAGCAGCGACCTGTGCCAGAACGCGAACACCACCGGCCCTGGGATCGCGTACCCCGGCGTCACCCCCGGCTCGGCGCGGTCCTCATAGCGCAGCGTCATTCCCAGCAGCCGGATCGCCAGCGCCGCCAGCGGTGGCGCCAGCGCCAGCGCCACCCGCTGGCCGAATCGCGGCTTCGGCAAACCCGCCGGCTGCGCTGCCGGCGTCGCCGGTGGCTCCTGCGGCATGGTGGAGTTGGGCATCCGAACCAGTGTAGAGGAAGGAACAGACAACCCGAGTACCCTCGGATTGGCAGAAGCTTGAACTGTTGGCTTACGGCTCTCAAACTTACAGCTCGAGAATCAAGCCCTTTTGCTCTCAGGAATCTCCAAGTGCGATTGCCCTTCCGGTACCCGGAACCATCTGTCAGCCAACGCCCACATGTGCGACAATAACCTGTGCATTCGGGCGCGCACCCGAGCCTGCAAGGAGAATCGTTATGGATATCTTTCAACCCTGGCATCTGGCTATCATTGCCCTCATAGTGATTGTGTTCTTCGGTGGCAAGAAGCTCCCTGAACTTGGCAAGGGCTTGGGCGAAGGCCTGCGCGGCTTCAAGGAAGGCATGAAGGGCCTCACCGACGAAGAGGCTGCGGATATCCGGAAGAAAGAAGAAGAGCAGAAGGTCCGCGCGGACCTGGAAGCCAAGGCCTACCAGGAAGCCAAGATGGCCGCTGAAGCCAAAGCCGCCGCCGAAGCCCGCGTCGCCGCCGAGCAGAAGGCCCGCGAGAACGAAGTCGTCATCAAATAACTCCTCCAGGCGCACCAAGGGTGCGCGCTAACGTAGCCTGGGGCGAAGCCCCAGGGTTTCGCCACCAGAGCGCATGCGGGCTGTAAGCCCGCGCTAGAATCCTGCATTGGGCGGTCGTGCTCAGCTAAACCGCGATCAGCACCACCGCCGCCACCGCCGTCGCCATCCCCAGCACCTGCCGCCTGGTCGGCCTCTCTCCCAGTGCCAGCGCCGCCAGCAGAATCGTTCCCGCCGGATACAGCGACGCCAGCACCGCCGCCACGTCCAGCCTGCCCGCGCGCGTAGCCGCCAGAAACAGCAGGTTGCCCGACGTATCCAGCACCGCCGTCGCCAGCGCCCACCCCACGGCTCTGCGGCCCAGCCTCACCGGCGCATCGGTTCCCTGCCGTCCCAGTCCCATAAAAAGCAACCCGCAGACGCTCAGGCTGCCCATCCTCGCCGCCGCCATCGGCCACACCACCCCTGCCGGTCCGGCCATCTTCAGCGCCACAAAGTAGAACCCGAACCCGACGCCCGCCATCATCGCCAGCGCCATGGTCTCCCGCGCCGCACCGCGATTCTCCGCCCCGCCGCCCGCCGCGATCAGCCAGATCGCCATCCCCGCCACCGCAAACCCCACCAGCGGCAGCGCGCCCGGCGAACCCTCCTGCCACAGCGTCAGCGCCGCCGGAATCGCCGCGGCCAGCAGCCCGCTCACCGCTGCGGAAGCGCCCATCGCCCCCCGCGACAGCGCCAGGTAGAAGCACGTCAGCGCCAGTCCGGCGGCCACGCCGGCGCCGATCGCCCACGCCAGCAGCGCGCCCTGCGGAAACGCATCGCCCCGCGCCCGCGCAATCGCAACCAGCACGGCAAAGCTCGCAATGTGGCTCAGCAGCACCACCCGCAGCGCCGCGCGCACCCCGCCGCCCCCGCTCTTCACCCCCATGCCGCCGCAGAAATCGCCGCCGCCCCACATTACGGCCGCAGCCAGCGCAAACAGCGCGTTGCCGCGCAGCAGACTGTTCATCGCGCTTACGGCGTGGGCGCGCTCGTCCGCGGCCTTACTTCCATCGCCATCGGCCAGTAGCCCGGGGGCGCCATCACCGTCAGGTCGTTCCCGTGGTTCATCACCACCACTTCGAGCTTCCGGTACTTGCCCTCGACGAACGGTTCGTGCGTCGTATAGCCCACCGTGTACCGCGTGCGTGCCTCTTCCGCAATCTTCGCAAAGCTCTTCTCGATCGAATCCAGCCGGAACTCGGCATCGAAGTTTCCACCGGTCGCAGCTGCATACGCCGGCAGCACGTTGTCCCGCATCATCAGGGGAAGGTGGATCCGGTCGATCTTGCCAATACCCCACACGGCGGAATCGCCCACCAGCGTGCCGTCAACCTCGATCCGGTTCATCTGCAGGTAATGTTCAACATCCTTCATCTTCGCTTGGCTGCCGTAGTCCTTGCCGTCGGAGATCACGAAGATCACCCGCCGCCGCTCCAGCGGCTTGGTGCTCAACGCCGTCGCCGCCTTCAGGATCGCGTCGCTCAGCGGATGGATCTCCCGCGGCATATTCGTCTGTATCGACGAGGAGCCCCGCTGCGACGCTGTGTTCGGGTCGACATTCATATTGTTGATGCAGGTCGTGCACGACATTGGCCCGCCCAGGTCGCCCGCCAGGTAAGGTTCGCGTCCCCCGCCCTTTGACTGTTCGATCGTCTGGGTCAGCCGTTTGCTCTGCGCCCCGGTAAACTCCGTCTGCTCCTTGATGCTCTTGTTGTACGTGAACACCGCAACTTCGTCGGATGCGGTAAAGGCGTCCTGCAGCGCGCCCAGCGCAAGGTTCACCCGGTCCATCTCGTCCGGAGTCATGCTCTGGTCGATGACGACCGCCACCGACATCGGCAGCGCATCTCTTGTGAATACCTCGATCTTTTGCCTCAACCCGTTCTCGTACACCTGGATGTCTCGCGGCTCCAGCCCCGGCACCAAACGTCCCTTCGCATCCTTCACCGTAAATGCCACATCCACGGCATCCACATGCACCAGCAGCGTCTGAATGTCCTTTTCGCCCTGGCCCTCCGGCAGGTCGCCCCCATAAACGGAGGCCTGGCCCCTCTGCGCGCTTGTCGCCGGCGCCGCGGGTGCCGGCGCGGCTGGCAGCTTACTCGTAGACCCTCCGGTATCGTCCGAACTGGAGGTCGTTCCCTGCCCCGGGGCCACCGTGCGCAAGTCGGGGAGCGTCGGCTGCGCCTTCGGTGCGTCCGGAATCGTCTGCTGCGCCGCGGTCTCCCACCCTGCCTGCGTGCCAAGCATCGCCAACGCCAGCCATCCTGCCATTACGCCAAGTTTCAACCGAAAACCCCCGTTCCTGCCATCTATCAGACTACCAGCGGCGCACTCAACCTGCCACCTCCGGCGCCGCGGTCCATCTGCTGCTTAGACGCCTCACACCATATCGCCGTTGCGGGTTCAAACGCCTCACCCCCACCCATCCGGCCGCCTCCACACCGCCAACCCCGCGAAAAATCGCTCACCTGCATCCCTTTTCGTCGTCTATTCGTCGTCTAATACATACAACATGCGCACGCGACTTCTTATTGCCACCCTGCTCCCTCTCACTCTGCTGCCCTTAGCTCTGCGAGCGCCCGCTCTCTGTGCTCAGGAAGCGCCTTCGCCCAGCGGCCCGCCCCCGGCCAGTAACGCGCCGCCTGTCCCCCAGAACGATGTCGACGCCCCCACCATCAACGTCAACGTCAATCTCGTCAACCTCTACTTCTCCGCGCGCGACAAAGACGGCTTCATCACCAACCTGGTCAAGAACGACTGCGCTCTCACCGAGGACAAGGTCCCGCAGACCATCAAGAACTTCACCCAGGAGAAGAACCTCCCGCTCACCATCGGCATTCTGCTCGACACCTCCGGCAGCCAGATGAACGTCCTCCCGCTCGAAAAGGAATCCGGAGCCACCTTCCTGCGCGATGTCCTCACCCCCAAGGACGAGGCCTTCCTCATCTCCTTCGACATCAACGTCGACCTGCTCTCCGACTACACCAACCGCTCCAGCGACATCGCCCGCGCCCTCAACAAAGCCTCCATCAATACCGGCGCCGGCACCGGTTCCGTCACCGGCAACGGCACTCCGCGCGGCACCCTCCTGTTCGACGCCGTCTTCCTCGCCGCCAACGACAAGCTCCGCCAGGAGGCCGGCCGCAAGATCCTCGTCCTGCTCACCGACGGCGGCGACCAGGGCTCGCAGGAGACCCTGAAGACCGCCACCGAGGCCGCCCAGAAGGCCAACGCCATCATCTACGTCATCCTCATCGCCGATCGCCAGTTCTACGGCAACGGCGGCTTCGGCATCAACCTCGCCGACACCGGCGCGCGCGACATGCAGCAACTCGCCACCGCTACCGGCGGCCGCATGATCAACGTCGGCCACGACGGCCGCAAGCTCGAAGACGCCTTCCAGCAGATCCAGGACGAGCTGCGCACCCAATACCTGCTCAGCTACACCCCCACCAACGACAAAGCCGACGGCACCTTCCGCAAGATCAACCTCAGCTGCGGCAAGGACCTCCGCATCCAGACCCGCAACGGCTACTACGCCATCTCCTCCGCCGACCAGGGCAACTAGGCGTTCGCACGCCCTTGGTCAGTCTCTTAGGTGGATCGCCAGTCTTTGCTTCTGGGTAGGCCAAGGCTTCAGCCTTGGCATTCTCGGCTCAGCTTCTAGGTAGGCCAAGGCTTCAGCCTTGGCATTCCCGGCTCAGCTTCTAGGTAGGCCAAGGCTTCAGCCTTGGCATTCTCGGCTCACCACGAACCCGGGCTTTAGCCCCTGGGGTATTCTCTCTTGGATCGGCCTCGGAAACCGATATCAAAATCGATCCCTCGAATCCGCCCATCTAGCCTCAACTCAACCCCAGCACCGGGTGCGGCACATACGGCTCTTCCAGCGCCTTCACTTCCTCCGCCGTCAGCTTCAACTCCACCGCCGCAACTGCATCCTCCAGATGATGCGCCTTGGTCGCGCCCACAATCGGCGCCGTAATCGCCGGCTTGGTCAGCAGCCACGCCAGCGCCACCTGCGCCATGGGAACGCCCCGCGCCGCAGCCACCTTCGCCACCCGGTCCACCACCAGCTTGTCCGCCTCCGCCGACTTCGCATACAGGTTCTTCGCGTACCCATCCGTCTCCGACCGCTTCGTCGCTTCCGCCTCCCACGGCCGCGCCAGCTTGCCGCGCGCCAGCGGGCTCCACGGAATCACCCCCACCCCCTGGTCCACGCACAACTTCAGCATCTCGCGCTCTTCCTCCCGGTAGATCAGGTTGTAGTGCGGCTGCATAGTCACGAACTTCGCCCAGCCTTGCATCTCCGACGTATACAGGGCCTTCGAGAACTGCCACGCCCACATCGACGACGCCCCGATATACCGCACCTTGCCCGCGCGCACCGCATCGTTCAGCGCCTCCAGCGTCTCCTCGATCGGCGTCGCCTTGTCCCAGCGGTGAATCTGGTAGAGATCGACATAGTCCGTCTCCAGCCGCCGCAAACTCTCCTCCAGCTCGAAGAAGATCTCCTTCCTAGAGAGCCCTCCGCCGTTCGGCCCATCCCGCATCACGCCGTTCAGCTTGGTCGCGATCACCGTGTCCTCGCGCTTGGCGTTCGCCTTCAGAAAGCGCCCCAGCACCCGCTCGCTGTCGCCATTCGAGTACACATTCGCCGTATCGAAAAAGTTGATCCCCGCATCCAGCGCCTGCCGGAAAAACGGCTGGCTCTGCTCCTCGTTCAGACTCCACGCATTGCTCCCCGGCCGCAGCGGCCCCGCCGGCGGCACGCCATAACTCATGCACCCCAGACAAATCCGCGAAACCTTAACCCCCGTCCGCCCCAGATTCACATACTCCATCGCTTTACCCCTCCAACCGACCAGCTTAGCAACTCGGCGTGATTGGAAATATTTAGATGATTATCCAGCTTGCTCCGGCGACTACGGAAAAGCGCCGAAGGCGCGACATATACCAGCCTAGGCCGAAGGCCTAGGTTGGTAGCAGGATAGAGGCTCCGAGGGCTGTAGGCCCGACATATAGTTCACCGAACTTCAGACTCAGGACATTCGCGTCAACTCTCCTGCATCGGACGCCTCGCGCCGTCGCCCACCGGCCTGCTTCACCTCTGCCTAAACCGCCAACCATCGCGTGAACCCGCCCTGAACGCCCGCTTGCGCCCCTTTTCCACACGGATTTCTTGACCCCGCCTCGTAGAATTAAAGTAGGGAGCGATGCAATCGTGTGCGGTGCACAGGACGCCCAACTCCCACTCCGCTTCACTCGGGCCCGGAGCGGATTCCGTATCGCTGTCGTCCGTATCGCTGTCGTCTGCGGTTGCGGGCCAAAGGCCCGCGCTAATCTAGCCTGGGGCAACGCCCCAGGACGATTGGCAAACTCGACCCAGCGGGCCAAAGGCCCGCGCTAATCTAGCCTGGGGCAACGCCCCAGGACGATTGGCAAACTCGACCCAGCGGGCCAAAGGCCCGCGCTAATCTAGCCTGGGGCAACGCCCCAGGACGCTTGGCAAACTCGACCCAGCGGGCCAAAGGCCCGCGCTAATCTAGCCTGGGGCAACGCCCCAGGACGATTGACAAACTCGGCCCAGCAGGCCAAAGGCCCGCGCTAATCTAGCCTGGGGCAACGCCCCAGGATTACCGGTAAGGTGAAATCAGCGGGCTGAAGGCCCGCGTTAGTTCCTCGCTACACAGGTCCTCGCCCGCAACACGTTCTTTGACATCCCGATTCCACCCAAGGCCCGCTCATAGTCCGGACTTTCCAGGACAAGTCCAGACCGAAAATGGACCAAGTCCAAACCTAACCCATTTCCCATGAACGCTTTGAGGCTAAGATACCGGGGGGGAGGGGGTACCCCGTCACTCAGCCCCAACGCTGACTCGCTGACTGGCCGACTCGCTGCCTTCGCTATCATCGAGTGCGTGAGCACCCCGTACATCGGACGCCTCGCGCCGTCCCCCACCGGCCTCCTCCACCTCGGCCACGCGGCCACGTTCTGGACTGCCTTCACCCGCGCCCGCGAAGCGAACGGCACCCTCCTCCTGCGCAACGAAGACCTCGACCCCCAGCGCTCCCGCCCCGAGTTCGTCTCCGCCATGCTCGAAGACCTCGCCTGGCTCGGTATCGCCTGGCAGCCGCCCATGCTCTCGCAGTCCGCGCGCCTGCCCGCCTACCGCGCCGCATTCGAGCAGCTCCTCGCCTCCGGCCACAGCTACCCCTGCACCTGCACCCGCCGCGACCTCGCCCAAATGATGGCCGCCCCGCACGACGAAGACGACGAGCCCATCTATACCGGCCACTGCCGGCCCGAGAACGGCCGCTGCCGGCCAGCGCACCCCTCGCCGCAAACCCTCGCCGCCGCCAACTACCGCTTCCGTGTCCCCGATGGCGAGACCATCCGCTTCCTCGACCTCAACCTCGGCCCGCAAGCCTTCACCGCCGGCTGCGGCACCGGTAGCGCACGCGGCTCGTCTGAGAATGCCTTCGGCGACTTCCTCATCTGGCGCAAGCCAACCTCAACCGCGGGTGCCCCACATCTCGGTGTCCCCGGCGAGCTCGCTCGCGGGGGTGAGCATCTCGATGCTGACATGTGGGATGCGACGGACGGCCTGCCCAGCTACCAGCTCGCCTGCGTCGTCGACGACGCCTGCCAGCGCGTCACCGAGGTCGTCCGCGGCGCCGATCTGCTCAAGTCCGCCGCCCGCCAGATCCTCCTCCAGCGCGCGCTCGGCCTCCCGCCTGTCGCCTACTTCCACACCACTCTGCTGCGCGACGACCGCGGCGTCCGCCTCGCCAAACGCCACGACGCCCTCGCCCTCCGCACCCTGCGCGCCGCCGGCCTCACCCCCGCCGAAGTCCTCGCCCGCATCGCCGCATAGCCTCAACCAGCTACTGGCTACTAGCTACTAGCTGCTGCTACGCCTCCATCGCCCCCGAATAAACCGCCATCCCCGCCACCGCATCCACGCCCATCGCATCCAGCGCATCCACCTCCGCGCGTTCCTTGATGCCGCCGGCCACAATCAACTGCTTCGCCGTACACGCGCGCAGCACCGCCGCCACGTCCAGCGGAAACCCTTGCATCGTCCCTTCCGTGTCGACATGCGTGTAAAGAAACGCAGCGCAGCAATCCTCCAGCCACGTCACCGCTTCCTCCGGAGTCAGGTCCACCTGGTCCTTCCACCCCTTCACCGCGACGCGTCCGCCCTTGGTGTCCACCGCGAAGCACAGCGCACCCTCGCCCAGCGCCTTTTTCAGTTCCTCGGCAAACTCCAACCGGATCACCTTGTGCCGCCGCGATGTGGGTGGCCCATCCTTTGCCGCATTTGGCAAAGGGCGGGTTGCCTCTTGCTCCGCCCCAAACAGGCTCGACCCATAAATCACACGCTGCGCCCCCGCGTCCAGCAGCGCACGCCCATCCTCCGCCGTCTTCAGCCCGCCGCCCACCTGGCACGGCAGCCGCCGGCAGATCGTCTCAATCAGCCGGCGATTCTCGCCCTGCCGCATGGCCGCATCCAGGTCGATCAGTTGCACCAGCGGATACTTCGCAAACCGTTCAATCCAGTACTCGAAATCGTCGAACGCCAGCTTCAGCTTCTCGCCCTGAACCAGTTGCACAATCCGCCCGCCCATCAAATCGATCGAAGGAATCAACATGTCTCTATTGTCTCAGCCCGGCACACCCGCGCCAAAGCGCGCGATCTCCGCGCCTTGATCTTCGTTCCCAATCGGTGCCATCGGTGTAAATCGGCGTCAAGCCGTTGAAGGGGCCGGCACGCGCCCGTCTATCCTCGCGCCAGGTACGTCCGCTCCGGCCCGGTCTGCCGCTGCGGCACCACCGCCAGGCGATTCAGTTCCAGCTGCAGAAACAGCACGTTACGCGGGTCATGCTCCGCGATCCGGTAGGTCGCCTTGTCGCGGTGCACAAAGAAGCACCCGCCCTGCGGCCGCCAGATCAGGAACTCGTCCGCCATCTTGTCCAGCAGTGGGAACCAGCCGCGAACGTTGATCCGCTCCGCCACAGGGGCCTCACCCCAGATCGCCATGGGCCATACCACCTGAGGCCCCTTTACGGTAAATGCGGCGTGGCAGTCGCTGGGCGGCTCTGCCTGGCATAAACGCAACTGATCGAACTCATCGAGATTGAAGCGCAACTGGAGAATATCGAGCATTCACTCTTCCTTTCCATGGGCCATAAAGTTCGACGCGGGTTAGCCACAAGAAGTGTAGGGAAGCGGCGACGTGAGCTCTTATCACCTTCATTGGAGAAATCACATTACAAGACAAGTCTGACACATTTCCATGACACTGGCGTGAATCCGCTGGGCAACTCCGCTTGCCACCCGGCCTGAACCATCCGCTAACTAGATGATTCGCAATTCGTTATCTCGCCGGCCAGACGCCTTCATTAACACGGCAGCCGCACGCTTACTCCCGCCGCTTGCAGCCGTCCTTTCAGTTCCCGCGAATCCGTCACTCCAAAATGAAAGATGCTTGCAGCCAGCGCCGCGTCTGCCTTGCCCCGCCCAAAAACTTCAACAAAATGCTCCGCGCTCCCCGCCCCCCCGCTGGCAATCACCGGAATCTGCACCGCCTCGCTTACCGCCGCGGTCAACTCGCAGTCGAACCCGCCCCGCATCCCGTCCGTATCCATGCTGGTCAGCAGAATCTCGCCCGCGCCGCGCGCCTCCGCCTCCCGCGCCCACTCCACCACCCGCAGCCCGGCTTTCCTGCGCCCGCCAGCCACGTAAACCTCCGCGTCCTCCGGACCCTTCTTCCCCCGCCGCGCATCGATCGCCACAATCACCGCCTGCGCGCCAAAGCTCGCGCCAATCTCGCCAATCAGCTCCGGCCGCGCAATCGCCGCCGAGTTGATGCTCACCTTATCGGCGCCCGCGGTAAAGACCGCCTCAGCTTCCTTGGCCGTGCGCACCCCTCCGCCCACCGTGAACGGCACAAACAACTTCGCCGCCGTGCGCCGCACCGTCTCCAGCAGCGTGCCGCGCCCCTCGTGCGTCGCCGTAATGTCCAGCAGCACCACCTCGTCCGCGCCCGCCGCCGCATGACGGTGCGCCAGCTCCGCCGGATCGCCCGCATCGATAATGTCCACGAACTGGACACCCTTGACGACCCGCCCGCCCCGGACATCCAAACACGCAATAATCCGCTTCGTCAGCATTAGATTTTTTTGTGCTCCTGCAAGAACTGCTTAAGACGTAGTAACTGAGCATCGGACATTGATCGACGAGGAATGAACAGATAGGATCCTCGCCGAACCGAGATGACGACGACCTTGTGATTGTCGATAATTCTGTGCGTTGCAGACCAAAGCCAGTTGATGTCACCCATGCCGTGTATCTGGCGTGAATACGAATCTTTATCGGCCTGGAAGGTCATTTGCGGATCGCTTCCGGGCACTGATTTCAACTGATTGAAGCTGAATCGCCAGCTAGCCCAAAGGAGGCTAGACAAGAACGCTAGTAAGAAAAGCAGAGGCAGCATCGGCCGAACTACCTCCCTATGTCCGCCAAACCAATTGATTAGGCACATGGCGAGAAGCAGGAAGAAGGCGCAAGGTGCGACGAAACGGCCTATCGCGTGAACAATGAACAGGACGACGCCCTTCCGCGCAGCCAACTTATGGCCAGCGACGAACTCGCGATAGCTTAGTGAATAGTCAAAACTGATCTCAGCGTTCTCAATCATCCCGTCTCCGTACTAACTGCTCTTGCTTCTTCACAACTCCACAAAATTCTTCAACACCCGCAATCCCACCTCCGCCGACTTCTCCGGATGGAACTGCACGCCCATCACATTGTCCCGTTCCGCCGCCGCCGTAAACCCGCCGCCATAATTTGTAACCGCCGCGGTATCGCCCGACACCGGCGCCCGCCACGAGTGCGTGAAGTACACAAACGATCCTTCCTTCACGCCCTTCAGCAGCCGCGTGTCCGGCCGTACGTCCTCAAGCGAATTCCACCCCACATGCGGCGACTTCAGCTCCGCGCCGTTATACCGCGCCGGGAACCGCTCGCACATCGAAACAAAATGGCCCAGCCCCGCCGTCTCCGGCGCCTCGGTCGAGCCCTCATACAACCACTGCAACCCCACGCAAATCCCCAGAAACGGCGTGCCCTTCGCCACCGCCACGCGCGTCGCCTCCGTCAACCCCAGGTCCTTCAGCAACTGCGTCGACTGAAAATGCCCCACTCCCGGAAGCACAATCTTATCCGCCCGCAGCACCTCCTCCGGCGCCTGCGTCACCACCACGTCGCGCGCATCGAGATACTTGAGCGCCTTCACCACGCTCGTCAAATTCCCCGCTTTGTAATCAATCACCGCAATCATCGACCCTGCTCGTGACGCGCAAGTTTATCCAACAAGAACCAGATCATGCCGCCGCCAAATTCCAGACCGGAGAGCACCGTCAGCAGGATCGTGAATACGAGAAATATCCGCGTTCCCAACCCAGTTCGGAGCGGGTACAAGAGCACCGATGCGAGCGCGACAAGGAGGAATGACGCTACCCCTAATAGTTCACAACCCCATTCATTTCCAAAGCCCTCATGCTTTGCTGCGAGGAACGCCAGCGCCGCCATGCCCAATGAAGCAACGGTCGATCCGGTTGCCCACAAGATTCGACCACGAGTCGATCTCATAACAATCCCTTTGTACTCGGCAGCATCTCCCGCATCCGCTCGTCCTTACTGCAAGCCCCGCGCATCGCCCGCGCGAATGCCTTGAAGATCGCCTCGATCTTGTGATGATTGCTGCGCCCATACATCGTCTTCACATGCACATTCGCCTTCGCGCCGCGCGCAAAGCCATCGAAGAAATCCGCGACAAGCTCCGTCTGGAAATCCCCCACCACCGGCACCGTCACTTGGGTCTCGACCACGTACGCCACGCGCCCGCTCAAATCCACCGCGGCCACGGCCAGCGTCTCATCCATCGCCATCACAAAGTACCCGGCACGCATGATGCCTTTCTTGTCGCCCAGCGCAATCCCAAACGCCTGGCCCAGCGCAATGCCCACATCTTCCACCGTGTGGTGCTGGTCCACATCCAGGTCGCCCTTGCACGCGAGCGTCAAATCGAACCCGCCATGCCGCGTAAACAGCTCCAGCATGTGATCGAAGAACCGAATCCCCGTCGACACCGCATACACGCCCGTCCCATCGATCGTCAGCGTCAGCGCAATCTGCGTCTCCGTCGTGTCGCGCTTCACCGTCCCCGTGCGTACTTCATCCGCGCCCTTCCGCCGACTCGCCGGCTTGCTGACTGGCTGACTCGCTGTCTTCGCTGTCTTCGCTGTCTTCATTTCCCCTGCCTCTTCAACTTCGCAAGCTCCACCATCGCGTAGACCAGCGTCACCACCATCAGCGCAATCCACACTCCCATCAGCACCGGATGCCCCTTCAGCACCACCGAAACTCCGCTCATCGCCGCTACCGACGCGCACAACACCACAACTCTCTTCCGCTGCGGATCGATCTCGCTCATCACTCCCACTCCCTTTCCACTTCGCTGACCGGCTGACCCGATTCCGGCATCTCGCCGACCTGCTGCTTCTCCCATCCAATCTCCGCGAGCGACTCCTTCAGCGCCGCGAGCCCGCGCTCCACATGCTCCTCCACGCCGATCGTGATGCGCACATACCCATCGCACCCGGGGTCGGTCGAGCGGTCCCGCAGCAGCACGCCGCGTGCACGCATCGCACGCACCAACTCCGCATGTTTAGCGCCAATCTTCATCAACACAAAATTCGCGTGGCTGGGGAAGAACTCCACCCCCAGCGCCCGCAGCCCATCCATCATCCGCGCCAAACCCACCCGTACCTGCTCGGCGTACCACTGCACATATGCATCGTCGGCGAGCGCCACCGGCAGGCAATCCAGAGCGACGCCGTTCACGTTGTAGGGCGAGCTCACCTTGCGCACATACTTCATCAACTCCGCGCTGCCGGCCAGCATCCCGATACGCAAATTCGCCAACCCGTACGCCTTCGAGAACGTCCGCGCCACCATCAGGTTCGGCACCTTGCCCACATCGTCCATCAGCGTCTCGCCAAAGAAATGGTAGTAAGCCTCGTCCACCATCACCACCGCCTGCGGGGCTGCTGCGCAGATCGCCAGCAACTGCTCGCGCGCCACCACCGCGCCCGTCGGATTGTTCGGCGACGCTACCATGATCAGTTTCGTCCGCGGCGAAATCGCGGCCATGAACCGCTCGTACGGAAACTCCAGCGACGCATCCGTCTGTACCTTCGTCACGTGGGCCGTCATCATGCCCGCGCTCACTTCGTACATGAAGAACGTCGGCGTACATACCATCGCCTCATCGTCCTCTTCCAGAAACGCCGCGCACACCAGGTGGATCGCCTCATCCACGCCGTTGGTCAGCAGCACCTGGTTGGCCTCCAGCCCGAAGTGCGCCGCCGCAACTCGCTCCACGCCCTCGCGCTCGGGATACTTCGTCAGCCCCTCCGCCGTCACCTGCCGCAGCCGGGCAATCACCTTCGGCGAAGCCGCCAGCGTGTTCTCGTTGAAGTCCAGCCGCAGCGCATCCCGCCCCGCCAGCGGCGGATGATACTCCGGCATCGCCAGCACCGCCCGCCGCGCTTGCGGCATCGCCGCTTCACTCTTTAGCTTCTGTACCTCCGCCACGCTCACCATATCCGCCGCTTTCTGTTCCCTGTTCCCTAACCCCTGATCCCTGCTCTCACTCGCACACTCTCGGCGTGCCCCTTCAATCCCTCGGCCTCAGCCAGCGCAATCGCGTGCGGCCCCAGCGCGCGCAGTCCCTTGCGCGTGTACTCCTGCACCGTTATCACCTTCACAAAATCCAGCACGCTCAGTCCGCCGCGCACCCGGCCCACGCGTCCCGTTGGCAGCACATGGTTCGGCCCGGAGATGTAATCCCCCATCGATTGCGGCGAATCATCCCCCACAAACACCGAACCGGCATTCTTCACCCACTTCAGGTCCGCCTTCGTATCCACGGTCAAGTGCTCCGGCGCCAGCCGGTTCGTCAGTTCCCGCGCCTCCGCAACCGTTTCCGTTACAAATATGCAGCCGCGCGCCGCAATTGAAACCTTTGCAATACCATTATCCTTCGCCTGCGCCTTAACCTCCGCCTTCACCGCCTCCGCCAGCGCCGCATTGCTGGTAATCATTACCGCCAGCGTCTCCGGATCGTGCTCCGCCTGCGCCACCAGATCCGCCGCGATACCCGCCGCATTGCCCCGCTCGCTGGTCACCACAATCTCCGTCGGCCCCGCCGGCATGTCGATCCCGCACTCCGCCGACACCAGCATCTTCGCAGCGGTCACAAATAGATTTCCCGGTCCCACAATCTTGTTCACCGGCGCAATGGTGTCCGTCCCATACGCCATCGCCGCAATCGCCTGCGCGCCGCCCACGCGATAGAACTCCGTCACGCCTGCCAGCCACGCCGCCGCCATCGTCTCCCGCGCCGGCTTCGGCGAGCACACCACGATCCGCTCCACGCCCGCCACCTGCGCCGGCGTCACCGTCATCAGCAGCGTCGACGGCAGAGGATAGCGCCCGCCCGGCACATAGCAACCGACGCTCTCCAGCGGCCGGACTATTTGCCCGGCCCTCGCGCCAGCACCAATTGCAAGCGTCCACTCGCCCGGCTTCTGCTTCTCCGCGAACGCCCGGATATTCGCCTGCGCGGCCCGCATCGCCGCCTGCAACTCCGGCGCCGTCGCCTCCCACGCCGCCTTCATCTCCTCGCGCGACACCAACAGGGCCGCGCCCTTCGCCAGCCCATCGAACTTCGCCGCATACTTCCGCAGCGCCGCATCGCCCCGCTTCCGCACATCTGTAACGATGCCCGTTACAGTCTTCTCCACCTTCGATGTATTCAGCGCGCCGCGCTGCTCGAGCGACCGAATCATCTCGTCCGCCCGAACCCTTCCGCGCCCAAATGTTCTCACCAGCTTCATCGCAACTCCCACGCTGGCCGTCCTTCAACTAAAAACTAACAACCAGCAACTAACACCTGCCTTTACACAACCACCTTGCTCAACGGATACTCCACAATCCCCGTCGCACCCGCGGCCTTCAGCTTTGGAATCACCTCGCGCACCACCGCCTCGTCGATGATCGTGTTCAGCGCGACCCACGCCGGATCGCTCAAATGCGAGATAGTCGGCGAGTTCAGCGCCGGCAACTCCGCCACAATCGCATCCAGGCTGGCCTTCGGCGCGTTCATCATCAGCCCCACGCGCCCCTGCGCCGCGATGGCCGCATTCAGCATCAGCGAGATGTTCTCGATCTTCTTCCGCTTCCACTCGTCCTTGTACGCGGCCTTGTTGGCGATCAGCTGCGTCTCGCTCTCCATCAGCGTCTCGATAATCCGCAGCCGGTTCGCGCGCAAACTCGACCCCGTCTCCGTCACCTCGACAATTGCGTCCGCCAGCGTCGGCGGCTTCACCTCCGTCGCGCCCCAGCTGAACTCCACCTTCACCGGAATGTTCTTGCCGGCGAAGTAGCGCTTGGTAAACTCCACCAGCTCGGTTGCAATCACCTTGCCGGCCAGGTCCTCGGGCTTGTGGAACGGCGAATCCTCCGGCACGCACAGCACCCACTTCACCTTCTGCCGGCTCACCTTGGAGTAGGTCAGGCTGGTCACATATTCCACGTCGGTCTCGTTCTCCAGCACCCAGTCGTTGCCGGTCAGGCCCGCGTCCAGTGCGCCTTTTTCGACATATCGCGCCATCTCCTGCGCGCGCACCAGCATGCACTCGATCTCGGCATCGTCGATCGCCGGAAAGTAGCTGCGCCCATTCGCCAGAATCTGCCAGCCCGCACGCTGGAACAGCGCGATCGTCGCATCCTGCAAACTTCCCTTTGGAATTCCCAGCTTCAGCTTGCTCGCCATTACTTGCCTCCCGCATTTGGTACCGAAATTGGTTTGGTAAAGCAGCTCACCGTGCCTTCGTGGCAAACCAGCCCGTCGCCTTCCACCTCCACGCGGAACAGCAGCGCGTCGTTGTCGCAATCGGTCGCCGCCGTTACCACGCGCAACCGGTTGCCGCTGGTCTCGCCCTTCATCCACAGCTTCTGCCGCGTCCTGCTCCAGAAGGTCACAAAGCCCGACTCCAGCGTCTTCGCATAACTCGTTTCATTCAGAAAGCCGAGCATCAGCATCTCGCCTGTCTTGGCATCCTGCACTATGCCGGGAACCAGCCCGTCCATCTTCGCAAAATCTATCTTCGGTGCATCCGTCACTGCATCCATCGTCTCTCTCGCTTTCGGTCCATCAAGTTGTCATTCTGGCCCGCAGGGTCAGAATCTCCGTATTTCGCCTTTGTCTCGCCCGCCGCTCGAATCTCCCCGCGCGCAGCAAAAAGGCCCGCTCGCGGTGTGCGCGTCAGCGGGCCTTTGGAATCCGTATGTGCTTTTGCTATCTCGCCGCACCGGACAACGCCGCCAACACGCTCTGCGCATGGTGATGGTGGTGTCCGCGGTGCCCGGTCGAAAAGCTCATCTGTTAAGAAGTTATCCTCCGGCCCGCCGCCTTGTCAACGCAGAGGCCTGCATTCAGCCGCCTCGCCGCCGTCTGCGCCACTCTGCTACAAAGGTTCGCGCGAAACTCGCGCCGCTCCGCCAGCGTCTCACCTCCGTCCCCGCAAAGGAGTCCGCCCGACATGCCTTCCTTCCTCAATCGCCGCAACTTCCTCCGTCTTGCCTCGGCGACGGCCGCCTTCTTCGCCCGGCCAGCACACGCGCAAGCACCCGCTCCCGCTGCCGCCGCGCAGCCCCCACACACTCCGGGCCCCCGCCCCGCCGCCACCGGCCGCAAGAACTTCGTCGGCATCCAGGTGCGCGGCTTCGCCTGGGTCGACGAGGGCGTCGACCAGGTGCTCGACAACATCCAGCACAAGGGCGAGGTCTCGACCGTCTGGGCTTACACCTTCGCCTATGGCGAGCAGCGCCTGCGCACCGGCGCCGGCTTCCCCGACCACGGCACTCCGCTCGGCCCCAGCAACACCGGCGTCAACGCCGGCGCGCTCTACGACTACGACCCGCGCTTCTTCACCAACACCAGCCTCAAGGACTTCCGCCTCACCGGCTACGGCAAATTCAACGTCATCGAAGCCGTCGCTCCCAGGGCCAAAGCCCGCGGCATGGACTTCTTCGCCTGGGACCTCAACAATCCCAGCCCCACGCTGGCCCGCACCGCGCCCAGCTACGCCGCGCTCGGCGAAATCGACCTCGACGGCCGCTCGACCACCAACCCCTGCTTCAACAACCCCGGCTTCCGCGCCTACCTCTCGGGCAAAATCGAGTCGCTTCTCATCGGCTATCCCGATCTGGTCGACGGCATCGCCTGGGGCTGCGAGCGCGAAGGCCCGCTCGACAGCATCGTCACCGGCGGCGGCAACGCCACCTGCTTCTGCCCGTTCTGCCAGGCCAGGGCCCGCGAGCTCGGCATCTCCGTTCCGCGCGCGCAGGCCGGCTATCGCGAGCTCATCCGGCTCTTCCGCGCGACGCCGGAACAGGTTCCCGACGGCTACTTCAGCACCTTCTGGCGCGTCCTGCTCAAGTACCCCGAAGTCCTCAGTTGGGAGTCGCTCTGGACCGACAGCTTTCAGGCCGCGCAGGCCGAGCTTTACGGCCTGGCCAAGTCCATCGCGCCCGCCAAGCCCTTCGGCTTCCACCTGATGCAGGCCATGACCTTCAGCCCCTTCTATCGCGCCGAGGAGGACTACACCGCGCGCCGCAACTTCGCCGACTTCCTCAAGCTCGCCACCTACAACAACGCCGGCGGCCCGCGCCTGCACGCCTACCTCGAATCGCTCAGCCACGGCGTCTTCCGCGATGCCGACCCCGCAGACTTCCTCGCCCTCTACTACAAGATCATGAACTACAGCGAAGCCCCGTTCGATAAGCTCGGCGCCTCCGGCCTCTCACCCGACTACGTGGCCAAAGAGACCAAACGCGCCCTCGTCGGCTGTGCCGGCCAGACCAAAATCTACCCCGGCATCGACATCGACGTCCCCGTGCTCGGCGCCGGCCCCGCCGCCACCGACAAGCGCACCCGCCCCGACGACGTGAAGCACGCGCTCCAGGCCGCCTTCGCTGCCGGCGCCGACGGCGTCATCCTCTCCCGCGAGTACGTCGAAATGTTCACCGCCAACCTCACCGCCGCCGGCGACACCCTCCGCGAAATCTTCGCAGCCGAAGCCGCCAAAACGTAGGCCTCTGTCCCATGCCGCGTTTTTTGCTTGTCATTCTGAGCCGAAGGCGAAGAATCCCCGTGTTCTTCCGAACAGCCGCTAATTCTCCGACGGCCGCTCTACGCTGTCGATTACCAGCACCTGCACTGGCCCCTTAACCGGCTCCAGCTTCAGTCCAAGCTGCTCCTCCAACGCTGTGTAGAGCGAGGGCTCAGTCGAGTCCGGCGGGGGCGGATCGCTGGCCGAATAATGCAAAGTGAAATCGTAGACACCGGTCAGCCCAGTCTTGTCTTCGACCAGGCGCCCCGTCATACCCGGAAGGTTAAGCACCAGGTCCTCCAGCGACAACCCCTGTTGTCTCACGCTTCCGTTGCCCGTCATCATGAACACCCCTTTGCCAAAAGGCTTGCCGTTATCCCGCTTAAGCCCATCTGCGTACGTGTCGCCTGCTTGCGCCTCGTGCATCTTCAGGCCGCCCTTCGCGACCACCAGCGCAAAGATCGGCATCTCCCTGGTCTCGAAGTGTGCCTTCAGCTTCAGACGATCGGCCAGTAGAGCTTGCTGCATCCGGTGCTGCACCGGCTCCCGCTCCTTCCAGCTCAGCTTCAGAAATTGCTCGGCGGTGGCGCTATCGGGCTTTGCTTCAATGTCATACGGGTCCGACTCAAGCCACGCCGGCCCGCCCACACACTGAAAGATCAACACACCATAGGCATTGCAGATGGCATTTTTCAGTGGCTGATTCTTCGAAAAGAAAGTCCCGTTCGGCCCGGCGCCCGAACTGCCCCCCATCGCCTTTGGATCGGCCGGCTTGATGGTCGCTACATCGAACGTCGCGCCCGGAAGCAGGACCTCCGCGGCCTTCGCACCCGATTCCACCTTCGCGTCCGGCCCGCCCGCCGTTATGCTTACGTTCCCTTGTCCCCACGCGCCAGGAACCGCCAGCCCCACCAGCACAACCGCACCCATCCATCGCCCGATCATAGAATTCAGCCCGTCCTCAACCTGCCTTGCCATATCGCGCACCATCTTACTCCGACCGTCTAATTCACCGAAGGCCGCTCCATAGCACCGATCACCAGATCCTCGGCTCGTTTTTACGGCTTCACCCGGTGCGCGATGATCAGCGGCTTGATCTTCTCGTACTCGTCCGCCGGCAGGATGCCGCGCGTGGTCAACTGGTTCTTCGCCGTGTACGGCCGCCCCGCGATCACCCGCGCCACATACGCATCGCCCATCCCCGGCAGCGCCTTCAACTGCGCCGGCGTTGCGGTGTTGATGTCCAGCAGGTCCTTGGACGCGGCAATCTTCTCCGCAATCGTCTGCGGCGGAGCGGCGGTCGGCGCAGCCGGTGCCGTTTGGGCCAGAGGTGGATTCGCATCCGAAATGGCGAAGAAGAGAGCGGCGAGAAATGCCACGGCGATCATTCCGCCGCGCGGGCTGGAGGCAGCGATCATTGGAACTCTCCTGGGAGAATCTCTGCGGCGCAAACAGGAAGCGGGATAAGGATAACTCCGAGGCTCTTCGGCTCCGCCGCTCGCCCTGCCTCCCTCACGACTATGGCTTTTTTAGTCAGCCATTTAGCGCCGGGTCTGCAACTAAGGTGGGATTCACGATCCCGTTTGAACACGCCGATCATGGTTAGGTGCCGCATTGTGTCTCAATTCCGCGGCGTCGATCGATCCTTACCGCTGTAACTCTTGCAGTCTTTGCTGGCTTCGCTCTCGCCCAAAGTCCGGTTGTACGGGATCCAACCTCGCCAAACACAGCCGCAGCGTTGCCCCTGCGCACCCTCACCACTGCGCGCCAGGTCCGCAGCCTCTCTGCCGCGGAGGCTGGCCGGTCCTACCCTGTCCATCTGCGCGCGGTCGTCACCTACTTCGACCCCAAGGGTATGCGCGGCGGATTGTTCATTCAGGATGCGACCGCCGGAATCTTTACGACCTACGCTCCGCCTGCAAAATGGCCGCAGGGACCGCCCCTGCCCGGCACCCTCGTCGAAGTCTCGGGCATCACCGCGCCCGGCGACTTCGCGCCCACCATCATTAATGCCCAAATCCGCGTCCTGGAACCCTCCCATCTTCCTCTCCACGCCAGGCCGGTGACGCTCTCCCATCTGCACACCGGCACAGAGGACTGCCAATGGGTCGAAATCGAGGGCGTGGTGCGCAGCGTCGCCTACACCGAAGCCAATGTCGTCTTCGAAGTCGCCATGGCCGATGGCACCATCGGAGCGGTGGCCCCCAAGCTGCCGGGCGTGGACTTCACTCGCCTGGTCGACGCCACCGTGCGGATTCGTGGCGCCGCCGCCGCCCTCTTCAACACGAACATGCAGTTGACCGGCAACCGCATCTACTTCCCCGGCTACCAGTCCTTGACCGTTGAGGAGCCAGGCCGGCCGGACGTTTTGGCCCAGCCCCCGTCCCCCCTCAGCAGCCTCTCCCGGTTTACTCCCAAGCTCTCCTGGCCTCATCGCGTCCACGTTCGCGGCATCGTAACCCTCAACTGGCCGGGCCGAAGCATTTGCATTCAGGACGAAACCCAGGGCCTTTGCGCGCAATCGACCCAGACCACTCCTCTCGACCTCGGCTCCTCGGCCGATCTGGCCGGATTCACCGCTCTCGCCGGGTTCCGGCCCTCCCTGGACGATGCCGTATTCCAGGCGTCCCCTGGCAATCACCCCATGCCCATCCACATCCCCGTCATCACCGCGGCGGACGCGCTCGAAGGCGGTCACGACTTCGAGCCCGTGACCATCGAAGGCCGTCTCATCGGGCGGGGTCAGGAAGCAGCCGACACCATCCTCTTCCTCGCCTCGGGGGATTCGGTCTTTCGCGCAGTCCTTCCCACCGCGCTTGCGACCTCGTATCTCGCGGCGATCCGCATCGGCAGCACGCTCAACATCACCGGGATATGTCAATCGGACTACTCGGCTACGCTCCGGAGCCATGGCGGCCTCGAAGCCTCGCGTTTCTGGGTCCTGCTGCGTTCTCCCGGCGACGTCGTCGTCCTTCACGCCGCCTCCTGGTGGACTGGAGAGCGTCTCAAGATGCTGGTCCCCTTCGTCCTGCTGATCATCCTCGCCGCCGCAGTTTGGGTCGTCTCCCTCCGCCGCCGGGTCGAGCAGCAAACCCGCGAGCTGCGCGAGAGCCGCGAACTGTATCGCCACATGGCCTACCACGACCCCCTCACCGGCCTCGCCACCCGGGCCCTGTTGCACGACCGGCTGCAGAACGCGCTCGACCGGGCGCAGCGCTTCCATAAGAACATCGCGCTGCTCATGCTCGACCTGGACAAGTTCAAGGACATCAACGACTACTTCGGCCATGGCACCGGCGACCAGGTGCTGCGCGAGACCGCGAAACGCATACGCGCCGCCATTCGCAAAACCGACAGCGTGGCCCGCATGGGAGGCGACGAGTTCATCGTCCTGCTGAACGATCTCGTCGATGCCGGCCAGGCCGAGCAGATCGCCGCCAAGATTGTCACTGCCCTCTCCGAGCCGGTCTATGTCGGCAAATGCAAGGTGCCCATGTCCGTCAGCGTCGGGGTCTGCACCGTGGCCGATGAGACCCTCGATGCAGATGTCCTGATGCGGCGCGTGGACGCCGCCATGTACCGCGCCAAGGAGCGTGGCCGGGGCTGCTTCCAGGTGTTCACCGGCGACATGGCCGCCGACCTGCGGAACGGCCGCCTCGCGGAGGTCCGCCCCATCGATTTCTCAACTCAAGCTGAAACCGGCGCGCGCCCTGGCGTTGGCCGTGAGGCGGGCTGAGCGGAGTACCCGCCGCGCTGAAACCCTGCTGTCACATGGGCGGCTGCTCGCCGTCGCCCACTCCGCGGAAATCGATTAGAGTTAACCTGACTGCCCTTTCGCCCTCCTGCGGTCGAGGGGGCACTGGTTCAACCCGATGCACCCGGCCATGCAACTGAACCGCCTCCATCTCGCCACACGCGCCCGCCGGCTGACCGCCCTCGCCATCCTGGCCGCAGCGCTCACCGGCTGCCAGAGCATCACCGGCAGCCAGCCCTTTACCCAGGTCCGCGTCATCGACGTCTCGCCCGACGCGCCGAATCTGGATATCTATCAGAATGCGTCGGTTGGCCTCTACAACATCGGCTTCGGTACGGTCAGCTCCTACCTCGAAGTTGCGCCCGGAGCGACCCTGCACGCTGCCTACACCGCCGGCACCCAGCAGCAGCTCGCCCAGGTGCGCGGCACCTTCCTGAGCGGGACCCAGTACACCGTCCTCACCGGGAACGTCGCCGCCAACCTGCAGATGACCGTACTCCGCGATCAGTCCACTCCCGCGCCCGCCGGCCAGGTCGCGCTGCGCTTCCTGGGCCAGGCCACGCGCGCCGGCGCGGTCGACCTCTACCTGGCGCCCCCAGGCTCGTCGCTGACGGGGATCGCGCCCATCGCAAGCGGCCTCAGCTTTGGTGGCAACACCGGCTATATTGGCGCGCCCAGCGGCACCTACTCCATCGTGGCCTTCCCCGCCGGGGCCGCTCCCAGCGTGGCCACGCCGGTGTACACCGGCAGCCAGGCCATCTATCCCGGCGGCTCCGCCCGCACCCTCGTGCTCATCGACGAGCGGGCCGATCCGTCGACGGCCGATCGAGTCACCCCGCGGGCCGCCGCCGCACCCGCGCTCCAGATCATCAGCGCCGACGACTTCGACCCCGCCAGCTAACTGCCTCTCTTCGCGCGCCGTTTCCGGCCGATTCAATCGCGCGGCAACCCGTCGCCAATCCCGCAATGGACCCCCGGCGCACGCTCGTCCGGCAGAAGGCCCGCTCCCGCATTGGAAGTTATCCGTCGTATTGCCGATATAGGTACCTCTGGAGAGGGGAGTCATCAGCCCTTTGGAAGATACAAGCTCCAGCAGGTCGTCTTGAATGAATACAGACATAACCAACCGCCCGCCGACCGGGCAGAGCAAGTCCAGCGCCGCCGCGGAGATACCCTGGGCCCATCTCCGGCTCCCTCCTTTCCCGGAATTTGCCCTGCGCGCGCTTAAGTTGGTCAACGATGAGGATGCATCCATGCGTCATCTCAGCGACCTGATCTGTGTCGACGCCGCCTTGTCCTGCGAGGTCCTCATCATTGCGAACTCCGCCCTGCTGGCCCAGCGTCATCGCGTCAGCAGCATTCTCCAGGCAAGCGTCCTGCTTGGCACCAACACCCTGAAAGGGGTGTGTCTCACGGTTGCGGTCCGCGCCTATCTTGGCAAATCGTTGAGCTACCCGGCGCTGCGGGCCGTCTGGCGGCACAGCCTCGCGTCCGCCCTCATCGCCGAACAGCTTGCCGGCGCGGCCTCCCTGGACAATGGCGCAGCCTACACCGGAGGCGTGGTGCATGAAATCGGCCGATTTGCCCTGGCCGCCCTGCGGCCAAAGGAATACTCAGCCTTGCTGGAAAAGCACTGCGGCTCCGCGGTCAGCATCCTCGAGAGCGAGCGAAATCTGTTCGGCTTCGACAGTTGTCAGGCGGGGGAGCATCTGATCGAAGAGTGGAACCTTCCCGCGCAGTTCCTGGCCATGCTTCACCCGGCCACCGGCATTCGCCACAACGGCGATCGCTGGCAGGTGCCTGATCTGGTGCATATGAGTTGCCGCCTCGCCGACGCGGCTGGATTCACCATCTTCCCAGGTTGCGAGGTAGTCCCCTACACGGAGCTGCTGGAGTCTATCCCGGTTCGCGAGCGCAGTCTGCTCAACACCGACGTCACCCGTCTCGCCTTCGACATCGGCAGCAGGATCAAAGCCATCGAGCAGGCCTGATCGCATCTCGATCCCACCCTCACCCACCTCAAGCAGATCGCGAGGCGGGCCGGCAGGCGACCGACCGCCCTGGCCTTGCTCGCGCGGGGTCGCCGAGCGGAGCTTCTTCCACCACATCGGCACCGGCCTGCGCACAGGGGCTTTGGGGGTGGATGAGATGCTAGCCTAGACGGGGCCGTTCCGCGAAGGCAAATAGACGCTCTCCGCGGCGCCGTCCCGCAACCCCGAGGAACCTGCATGTCTTCTGAGACCATCGCCGCCACCGGCCTGCAACAGCTCGCCGCCGACATCCTCGCCCGCGCCCTGAAAGCCGGCGCCACCGACGCCGAAGCCGTCGTCTACGAGGCCGACGAGTTCAACGCCCGCGTCCGCCTCGGCCACGTCGAAACCCTCAAAGAGTCCGGCTCGCGCGCCGCCGGCCTGCGCGTCTTCATCGCCTCCGGCAAAGCGCAAAGGACCGCCAGCACCAGCTCCTCCGACTTTTCCGCCGAATCCATAGCCCGCCTCGTCTCCGGCGCCGTCACCCTCGCCCGCATCACCAGCGAAGATCCCTTCGCCGGCCTGCCCGAACCGGAGGCCTTCGGCCAGCACGACGTTGCCGCCCAGCATCTCTACTTCGACGACGTCAACCAGCAGCCGCCCGCCGACCGCATTCGCATTGCGCGCGAAGCCGAAGCCGCCGCCATGGCCTACGACACCCGCATCCAGAACTCCGGCGGAGGCGACTTCGAAGCCGCCGCCTCGCACAAGATCATGATGAACTCCCGTGGCTTCACCGGCGAGTACCGCCGCAGCTACTGCGGCTTCTCCGCCCAGCCCATCGCCCACGACGCCGACGGCAAGATGCAGCGCAACTACTGGTACTCGAACGCCCGCACCACCCGCCTGCTCGAAGATCCCGTCGCCATTGGCCACGAAGCCGCCCGCCGCGCCCTTCGCCGCCTCGGCGCGCGCCGCGTCCCCACCCAGCAGGCCCCCGTCGTCTTTTCTCCCGAGATCGCCCGCTCCATCGTCGGCAACATCTTCGAAGCCGCCAACGGCGACGCCGTCTATCGCCACGCCACCTTCTTCGCCGATATGCTTGGGGCACAGGTCGCCGGCGAAAACATCACCGTCATCGACGACGGCACCCTGGTATTCGACCACGAAACCCCCACCGGCAACCTTCGCACCGGCGGCTTCGGCACCTCGCCCTTCGACGGCGAAGGCCTGCCCACCCGCCGCACCGTCCTGGTCGAAAACGGCATCCTCAAAAACTACGTCTGCAACACCTACACCGCGCGCAAGCTCGGCCTTAGCTCCACCGGCAACGCTTCGCGCTCGCTCGCGTCCAATCCCGGCATCGGCGCCGGCAACTTCTTCCTCCAGCCCGGCACGCTCACGCCCGAACAAATCATCGCCGGCGTCCCCTCCGGCCTCTACGTCACCGAAGTCATGGGCTTCGGCGTCAACCTCGTCACCGGCGACTACTCCCAGGGCGCCGCCGGCCTGTGGATCGAGAACGGCGAACTCGCCTACCCCGTCGAAGAGATCACCATCGCCGGCAACCTCAAAGACATGTACCGCAACATCTCCGCCATCGGCAACGACCTCACCTTCCGCTCCGCCTCCGCCGCCCCCACCCTCCGCATCGACGGCATGACCATCGCCGGCAGCTAGGAGATTGAATGCATGAACACGGACGAGATCAACGAGACCATCACGAGCAACGCCGCAGAGATTGTCCGTCTCCACCAGCGCACTCGCGAGAATCTTGGCCAACTGGACGGCAGCGACGAGAAGTCCGAGCAATGGAGGCAAGCATGTGCTGAGTTTCAGGCCCGCCTCGACCTGTTGGCGTTTCCAGGCGGATACACCGGCGCGCTCCAGCGCATCTCCTCCGGAGATCCATATGCGATGGAGGCGGCAATCTGTTTCCTGGAGCTTCGCCCTTATTTCTTCCGCTCCGGCTACATGTTCAAAGACATCCTGCGCAAGTGCAAACGCGCGCCATTGTCAAAATCGCAAGCCCTCCGTCTCGCCGCCGTAATTCAGAAGCGTGCAGACTGGCAGGCCACACATCCCCGACCACACCCAGAGGAGTACACAATAAAGGGACAGCTGGCGAATCGGGCGAGATTCAGCAAGTGACAGCGCGACTACAATCCACTTGATGGCCGCGCCCTTCCACTTCGAGCACTCCGTCCCCTTCACCCCCGAGAACGCCGCCGAAATCCTGCGCGACCTCCCCGCGCTGCCCGGCGTCTTCGCCCTCCACGGCCCGCCCGCGCCGGGTGCCCCACATCTCGATTCTGAGATGTGGGTGGAACAGCCCGCTGCCCAGCCCTACCTCACCCGCGCCGCCGACCTCCGCCGCCGCATCACCCGCATTCTCGCCCCGCCGGAGCCGTCCGCAGACGGAAGACCAGCCCAATCCAAGCGCCTCAACCTCCGCGACCGCGTCGCCCGCATCGATTACACCGTCACCGGCTCCGAGTTCGAATCGCACCTCACCCTCTACCACGCCTCCGCCGCGCTCTTCGGCCTCGACGAAGCCCGCCGCCGCCTCAAGCTCCGCACGCCCTTCTTCCTCCGCTTCACCGCCGCCAACGCCTACCCGCGCGTCTACTCCACCAACCGCCTCTCGAAGCGCGCGCTCGCGACCACCTACGGCCCATTCCCCTCCCGCGCCGCCGCCGACCGCTACTGCGACGCCGTCCTCGACCTCTTCAAGCTCCGCCGCTGCGTCGAAGAACTCGCCCCGTATCCCGAGCATCCCGGCTGCGTCTACCAGGAGATGAACAAGTGCCTCGCCCCCTGCAACCAGGCCTGCACCCCCGCCGGCGCCGCCGCGTACGCCGCCGAAGCCGCCGCCGTCCGCGCCTTCTTCTCGACCCACGGCGAATCCATGCTCGCCCCCCTCGCCGCCGAACGCGAAGCCGCCTCCACCGAACTCGACTTCGAGCGCGCCGCCCAACTCCACGCCCAATGGCAGCGCGTCAAGTCCGCCCAGTCCCTCGCCGACCCCCTCGTCGCCCCCATCCCCAACCTCCGCGCCGTCATCCTGCAAAAGGCAGCGCAGGGAACAGAGGACAGAGAACAGGGAACAGAGAATAGGGAACAGGGAACAGCGGCGGGTGCCCCACATCTCGCTTCTGAGATGTGGGTGGGCGAGCCCGAACCCGCCGCCGCTCCCAACTCATTCATTCAAGAGCACTCTCCTGATCCCTGTTCCCTAGCCCCTGTTCCCTGTTCTTCTCCTGATCCCTGTTCCCTAGCCCCTGTTCCCTGTTCTTCCGTCTTCCTCCTCCACTCCGGCTGCCTCACCGGCCCCGCCCGCCTCTCCACCCTCGGCGTCCGCGCCGTCAAAGAACAAACCTCCGTCGGCAGCTCCCTCTTCGCCCAACCCCTCATGCTCCAGGCCATCCCCCTCGAAGATGCGCCCCCATCCAGACCCGCCACAGAAGCGGGTGCCGCAGGGGGTGAGTCAGAGGCGGGCGCCCCACATCTCGCTTCTGAGATGTGGGATTCCGCCACGGAATCCCCCGCAGTCAATCCAGCGTCCCCTGATCCCTGTTCCCTGCCCCCTGTTCCCTCCGAACCTGTTCCCTCCAATCAATCCCTCAACCCCGAAGCCCGCGCCTCCGCCCTCATCGCCACCCTCGAACAACAAGCGTCGGAACCCACCGACCTCGCCACCCTCTCCGACCACCTCTCCCTCCTTCGCCGCTGGTACTACCGCCCCGAAAAACACCGCACCGGCGAAGTCTTCTTCCCAAAGGAAGACAGCGCTGCGGCAAACAAGGAAACCGCCTGGCCCATCCGCCGCATCCTCAACGGCGCCGCCCGCATCGCCCTCGGCGATCCCAAACCCCTCGCCGAAACCCACCGCGACCTGGCGCAAAGAAATGCGGCCACCCCCAACTCCACCGCCGCCCCCAAACCCATCCGCCCCAAAACCCTCCACGCAGGCCGCCTCGACGCGGAACGCAACGTCCCCATCGCTCCAAAACGCTTCCGCTCCCGCAAGTCAGTTAACAGAGACAGTTTCGTCGAGGATTCAAAATGAGCGAACCGCCGTACAAAACAGAACGACTCCAGCAACTACGAGCACTCGATCACAAACCGATGTTCATCTCGACATTGGACAGGGTGGAGCAGTTTGGCTGGGAAGCTGAACTGGTTGATAGCAACCAGCAGAGCACCTCATTCGCCTATACTGTCGGACTTTGCGACACCATGGGGTTTCCGGAGATCATTGTTGTCGGCCTGAAGCAGAAGACCGCGCATTTCGCGTTGAAGTATGCGGTGGAAAAGATGCAGGCTGGTGCGGACCTAACTGCTGGACGCGTGCGCGACATTGTCGGCGAGGTCGAAGTGGAATTCCGTCCGGTCTGGCAGAAGTGGTTTCGCCACTTAATGTGCCGCGCAGACTGGTATCACGGCTATGGCGAGTCGCCGATTCCCGCGCTGCAGTTGATCTATCCGGACCTGGAAGGCCGTTTCCAGTGGGAACCGGGCTTCGCTGAATACTTCCGTCAACCGCTGCTTCAATCGGACGCAGAGTGGAGTGTTACTGAGGAGGACTTCTGGGCTTCAAACGATCCGGCAAGCAGCCTCTTCGATTGGAAATTCCCCGACGACCCACACGCGTCGGCATACCTGTCCAAGACTGTCCACGAAAAGACTGAGCCCATCACCTATGTTTCCCACGACACCGATGGCGACTGGCAGTTCCTTGGGGATCTCATGTCGGATGGCGGCGGCCCTGTGCTCTCCTGTCTGCATCATCCGATCGACGACGACCCCACACTGAAAGAACTTTACGACCTTCCCTTGGGCTGGTGTGCATCGCGCGAAAAGCCCGGCGAGCCGTGGCAACGCTACGAGCACCCTCCGGATGAAGCCGAGGTCGAGGCTCCAACCACCTGAGCCGAAGCTCCGCTGATACACTTCCCACAACGCTCTTGCTCTTCAACTAACCACTAACCACTGCCCTTATGATCGAACTCTGTTTCTCCATCCTCGCCTCCGACTTCGCCCATCTCGCCGACGAGATCGACGCGGCCACCCGCGGCGGCGGCACCATCGTCCACGTCGACGTCATGGACGGCCACTTCGTTCCCAACATCACCTTCGGCCCACCCGTAGTCAAGGCCATCCGCCCCATCACCAGGCTCCCCCTCGACTGCCATCTCATGATCGAGGACCCCGACGCCTACATCCCCGCCTTCGCCCAGGCCGGCGCCGACATGATCTCCGTCCATCAGGAGGTCTGCCGCCACCTGCACCGCACCCTCGAGCACATCATCGAGCACAACGTCCTGCCTGGCGTCGTTCTCAACCCCGCCACGCCCGTCGAAACCCTCATCGAAATTCTCCCCATGGTCCACCACGTCCTGGTCATGAGCGTCAACCCCGGCTTCGGCGGCCAGCAGTTCATCCCCTTCGCGGTCGACAAGATCGCCCACCTGGCCGAACTGCGCGACGCCCTCGGCCTCAACTTCCGCATCGAAGTCGATGGCGGCGTCGCTCACGATACCGTCGCCAGCGTAGTCCAGGCTGGAGCCGAAATGCTCGTCGCAGGCTCCGCCGTCTTCGAGCGTGGCCGCACCGAACACAACGCCGCCGAACTCCTCCGCCTCGCCCGCGCCGCCGCCCCGCAAGTCTAAGAATCTGTTTGAATACTGTCCTGCCGCACGCGCCCACTGCGCGGGCAGCGGTCGCTTCGTCACTCGTATTGGGCTCGCGCGGCCGTCCCGCAGCTCGGCACGGAATCCGGCTCGCGACCGTCGGGAGCACCGCGCGAAGCAGTAAAAGGCCGTGGGAACGCCCGCAAAACCTGCTTTTGCTCTAGAATTAGGCTAGTTCGCACACCGCCAGTGCGCCAGCAGCGCACGGCCGATGGAGTCTATCGAATGACGCACCGCAGCACCCGCAGCAAACAGCTTCGCTCCTTTCTCCCAGATGTGCGAATCACCCTGACCACTGGACTCACCGCCGCCGCCCTGCTGGCCTCCACCTTTGGCGTCCGCGCACAAACCACTGACACCCAGCCCGCCGCGCAGACCGCAGCGCCGGCCACGGCCCAGCCCGCCGCCGCGCCCAAGCCCAGCATCGCGCTCACCAACCAGAAGCCCGCCAAGACGCGCAAGCAGAAGGACGAGAAGGTCGTCGCGTCCAAGGACACCAAGAAGGAAGACAAGAAGGCGCTGAAGGACAACCCGCTGCTGGGCCAGGACGCGAAGCTGCCCGACAAGGCGCTCTACGACAAGGCCGAAGACGCCGTTAAGCATGGCCGTTTCGATGTCGCCCGCCTCGACCTGCAGACCCTGCTGAACACCTATCCCGATTCGCAATTCATGATGCGCGCCAAGCTCGCCGTCGCCGATAGCTGGTACAAGGAAGGCGGCACCGCGGCCCTCACCCAGGCCGAGCAGGAGTACCGCGACTTCATCACCTTCTTCCCCAACGCGCCCGAGGCCGCCGAGGCCCAGATGCGCATCGGCGACATCTACTTCCGCCAGATGGACAAGCCCGACCGCGACTACAGCAACACCACCCACGCCGAGGAAGAGTACCGCCTGATGTTGCAGCAGTTCCCGGATTCGATCCTGGTGCCGCAGGCCCGCCAGCGGCTGCGCGAGGTGCAGGAGACGCTCGCCCAGCGCGAATACAACGTCGGCGCCTTCTACGCAACCCGCAACAACTACGCCGCCACCATCGCCCGCTACCAGACGGTGGTCGACACCTATCCGCTCTACAGCCACCTGGACGACGTGCTGGTCGGCCTGGGCGACGCCTATGAGGTCGAAGCCAGGAACATCCGCGCCTCGCGCCTGCCTGAGGCCGCCAAGGCCCGCCTGCTCAGCATCTACGACGGCGAGGCTGCCGCTGCCTACCGCAAGGTGGTTCTCGAACACTCCGCCGCGGCGCACGTCGAAGACGCGAAGGACAGGCTCGTCGGCATGGGACTTCCCATACCCACGCCCACGCCGGAGCAGATCGCCGCCAGCGAAGCTCTGGAAAACAGCCGCGGCCAGTACACCCTTTCCAAGCGCGCCACCTTGATGTTCCTCCACCAGGCGGACACCGTCCAGGCCGCCACCATCGGCGCTCCTCCGCTGGAAGACCCCAAGCTCGTCAGCGCGGCCTCCGTGGTCCGGCAGACAACCGACGACGTCAGGGCCTCCATGAACCCGGCAGTCAACACGCCGGCACGCGCCACGCCTGCCCTGGTTGCCCAGACTTCGGCTGCCGCACCTGCGGCCGCCGCCAGCGCCCCGCTCACCTTGCAGGACGTTCCCCCCGCTGGCGCCGCGCCCGTCGACACCAGCGTCCCGGCAACATCTCCGGGCGGCACCGCCATCGGAAACATCGAGATCGTGCATCCGTCCGCCGACTCGCCCGCACCGAACTCCACGGTCTTCCCCGGAACCCAGGCAGCCCCAGCCCCCGCGAATGCAGATCCGCCTCAGGCAGCAGCGCCGCCTCAGGCTGCGACACCGGCGGCCGCGGTCAACGGCGGCATAGCCCCAGTCGGCCCAGCGAATACGACTCTCGCTCCCATTGAGAAGCCCGACGCTGCACCGGCGGCTATCAACGAAGCTGCTGGGACCAAGCAGCCCGCCGCGCAGCTCCCGCCCGCCAACGGCCAGAAGGCCAAGGTCGATTGCGACAAGTCCGACGAGTCCTGCAGCCGGCACAAGAAAAAGAAGGGCCTGGCCAAGCTGAACCCCTTCTAAGCCAAGGCCTGCGGCCCCCGCGAAAAACCGGCAGCTTTTCCGCATTTCACTTCTCGCAGCTTCAGGTTTACTATTCAGGCTTGGCATTCGGCGGGAGGTTTGCGCCTCGGAGAATGGGACACAACGAGCCAGTCCGCGGAAGCACCCATGGCCACGGCCCACCTGTGTCTGAGATCCCCGACAAGCTCTACTTCCGCATCGGCGAAGTCGCCCGCCTCTGCGACGTCCCCGCCTACGTCCTGCGCTTCTGGGAGAGCGAGTTCCCGCAGCTCCGCCCCAACAAAGGCGGCACCGGCCAGCGCCTCTACCGCCGCCGCGACGTCGAGATGGCCCTCCGCGTCAAGAGCCTGCTGAAGGAAGAGGGATACACCATCCCCGGCGCCCGTGCTGTCCTCAAGTCCGAGTTCCGCCAGAAGGAGCCCCAGCTCTCCCTGCTCGGCGACGCCATTCCCATTCCGAAGTCCGAAGCGAAACAACTCCGCACCCTCCGCCGCGAACTCGAAGCCATCGCTGCCATCCTCGCCAGGCCCATCGGAAAACCGGCCATCGCGCACAAGACCGCGGCCCAGACCGCCAAAGCATCCACCGTCCACGCCATGCGCAGCCCCCGCCGCGACGCCTCACCGCCCCGCAACCAAACCCCCGAAATCCCCTTCGAGTAGCCCGAACAGGCGTCATTCAGCCCCCCACTCGTCATTCCGGCTCGCAGCGTCGGAATCTCCGTATCTCGCTTTGAGGCTAGTCGATGACCCGCCTTCTTCATCTGCGGCGACTTGCATCTCCATTCCCCATACAATCGTTCTATCCCGATGAGCCCGCCCCCCGCGTCCGAACCGCAATCCAACCCTCAACCCGCGACACCCCGCTCCCTCCACAAGCAGCACACCGCCGGCTCCGCGGCCATTCTGCTGATGTTCAGCGCGCTGCTCTCCGGCGTCCTCGCCCTCGCCCGCATTACCATCGTCAACCGCATCTTCGGCGCCGGCCGCGAACAGGACGCTTATCAGGCAGCCTTCACCCTCCCTGACCTCATCAACTACTTCCTCATCGGCGGCGCGGCCTCCATCTCCGTCATCACCATCCTCAACCGCTACCGCGAGTCGGGAGACGAAGCCGGCGGCGACCGCGCCCTCTCCGTCATCCTCACCACCATGTTCGTCGTCCTTGCCGCCGGTCTTCTGCTGGGCGAGTTCTTCGCGCCGCAGTATATTTGGCTCTTCTTCACCGGCTATCGGCGCGATCCGCTCGGCGCCGCCCTCGCCACCTCGCTCACCCGGCTCATGCTCCCCGCGCAACTCTTCTTCTTCGTCGGCAGTGTCATGAGCTCGCGCCTGCAAGTGCGCAAAATCTTTATCTACCAGGCCTGCACCCCGCTCCTCTACAACGCCGGAATCATCCTTGGCGCGTTGCTCTTGCATAAACAGCTCGGCATTTACTCGCTGGCCTGGGGCGTGCTCGCCGGTTCCTTCGTCGGCGCGGCCCTGCTCAACTCCCTCGGCGCCTTCCGCACCGGCCTGCGCTTCCGCCCCATCGTCGGCTTCGGCGACCCCACCTTCCGCGAGTGGCTCAACCTCTCCCTGCCCCTCATGATCGGCGTCACCCTGGTCATGTTCGACGGCATCTTCCTCAAGTTCTTCGCCTCCGCACAGGTCGGCGGCATCACCCTCATCACCAACGCCAAGGCACTCTTCAACGCCCCCTTCAGCATCATCGGTCCCGCCGCCGGCGCCGCATCGCTCCCCTTCTTCGCCTCGCTCTTCCAGCAAAATCGCGCCCACGACTTCTCCGCCTCGGTCGCCCGCTCCGTCTCCCGCCTCTTCGCCGTCGGCATGATCGTATCCGCCTGGATGATCGCGCTCGCCCCCTGGCTCATGGACCTGCTCCGCGGCGGCCAGTTTCACCGCGCCGATGCCGCGGCCATCTCACAGCTCTTCACCATTCTCGCCGTCACTTTGCCGCTGTGGGCCGTGCAGGGAATCTACGCCCGCGCTTTCTACGCTGCGTCCGATACCAAGACCCCCATGATCGCCGGCACTCTCATCACCGTGCTCTCGGTCCCCATCTATGCTGCACTCTTCCACGCGCTCGGCCTGCGCGGCCTCGCCTTTGCCTCCGACATCGGCATCTTCGTCCAGACCGCCGCGCTCGCCATCCTGCTCCATCGCAAGCGCCTGGTCTCGCTCGCCCACCTCGAGTTCCCCGAGCTGGCCCGCGCCCTGCTCGCCGCCCTCGCCGCCTGGGCCGCCGCCGCTGCCGCCGCCCACTTCCTGCCGCCCGTCTCCACCTACCGCCGCGACCTCTTCACCATCGCCGCCGCCTCCGCCGCCTGGGCCGCTGCCGCCGCGCTCACCCTGCTCGCCACCGGCTCCAAACTCCCCGCCCAGATCCTCCGCCGCCGGTCCGCTTCTTGAATTAGCATGTGACCGGGAACACAACAGCCCACCCTGCTGTGGTGTATAACTTTATCCGCGCTGGAGGACTCAATGCGAACTGTCGTCAAACGATGCTCGGTAACTATAGCTGCGGTTGCGGTACTGCTTGTGGCAGGCTGCTCGCAATCCGCCCCTGCACCGGCAAGCGGTCAATCTGGAGCGGCAAACGCCCCCGCCGCTCCCCCCGAAATCGTCACCGCCAAAACCGCCTTCTGGCCCATGGTCAAGGCCGCCCAGGCCTGGAGCGGCGACGCCGTCGCCCTGAAGATCTCGCCCAAGGACGTCCCCGGATTCAAGAACGACGGTGGCAAGGCCGCCATGTGGGAGGGCACCTTCGGCTCGCCCAGCAAGCGCCAGTTCCGCGTTTACTCCTACTCCATCGCCACCGTCCTGCCCGACGTCCACAAGGGCGTCTCCGAAGGCATCTCCATGCCTTGGGGCGGCCAGTCCCGCGATGCCATGCCCATCGACACCACCGCCTTCAACATCGACTCCGATGCGGCCTACAAAACCGCTGCCACGCAGGCAGCCGTGTGGCTCGCCAAGAATCCAGGCAAGGCTCCTACCTCGCTCGAACTCGGCAGCACCTACGCGCTCGCGGCTCCCGTCTGGTACGTGGCCTGGGGAGACAAGAAGGACGGCTACATCGCCCTGGTCAACGCCTCCACCGGAGAAGCCTTCAAGAGCAGAAAATAGACCGCGCCCACGGACGCATCGCACTCCCCGCCCCTGGCGGTGCGGCGCAGCTCCGTGTATAGATCGGACATGCCCCTCGAATCTCCCACCCTCTCCGGCGCCCACGTCCGTCTCGAGCCTCTGGCCCCGCACCACATCGACGGCCTCGCCGCCGCTTCTGCCATCGACCCCTCCCTCTATGCGTGGAGCCCCGTCCCGCAAGGCCGCTCCGAGGCCGCCCGCTACGTCGAAACCGCGCTCGCCCTCCGCGACGCCGGTACCGCCCTCCCCTTCGCCACCGTCCGCATCGCCGACGGTCTCGTCCTCGGCTCCACGCGCTTCTTCGACATCGAGCGCTGGGCCTGGCCCGCAGGCCATCCCCGCCACAACCTTCCCACCCCGGACGTCTGCGAGATCGGCTACACCTGGCTCTCCGGCCCCGCCATCCGCACCCCCGCCAACACTCAGGCCAAACTCCTCATGCTCACCCACGCCTTTGAAACCTGGCACGTCCTCCGCGTCTGCTTCCACACCGACGCCCGCAACCACCGCTCCGCCGCCGCCATCGAGCGTATCGGCGGCCGTTTCGAAGGCATCCTCCGCGCCCACCGCATGGCCGCCGACTTCATTCCCCGCGACTCCAAACGCTTCTCCATCGTCGCGTCCGAGTGGCCCGCCGCCAGGCTGCGCCTCACCCAGTTCCTCGCCCGCACCGATCCAGCGCAGACCTGAGCGTCTCCAACCGCTCAACTGACAACTAACCCCTGGCCACTATCGACTATCCCTTCGCGTCCACATACTCCTCGTGCCACGCCGTCTGGATCGCCTCCAATATCCCCTCATTCGACTTCGCCGGATCCCCCACGAACCCCGGCAACTGCACCACCCACTTGTGCAGATCGGTGAACCGCACCGAGTACGGATCGGTCTCCGGAAACATCTCCTGCAGCTGAATCCCAATCTCCTCCGTATCCGTCCAGTCCAGTTCTCGCGCCATCGTCGTCGCCTCCTTAGCCCAGTCTACTTCGCCCAGCCCGCGGCACCCAGTCTACGGCGAAACCGTGACGCCCGCAGGCGCCTGGTAAATCAGCTTCCGCGCCATCTCCCGCCGCAGCACAGCTCTCGGCACTCCCGGCGGATACCACCGCGGCCCCGTCGGCGGCCCCAGCGCAATAGCCGCCCCCATCAGCGCTCCAATTCCCGCGCAGATAAACGCCGTCGCCGGGCCGCCCTCCGCGCACACCAGCGCGCCGATCGCGAACCCGAACCCCAGCCCGGCCAGCACCCGCCGGTCGCTCGCATCCTGCCACACCCACACCCCCTCGACCGTACTGCGCGGAAACACCAGCCGCGCCCCGCTGCCCGCGTCCCAATCCGCGTTCGGGTCCCTCTCCCGCTCGCACGTCAGCGCCGTATCGTCCACCCGCACCACCCGGCACTCCTCCGCCCCCGCCTGCCCGGCCGACCGCACCTCCACGGCAACGCCCACCCCCAGCCGCTTCACCGCCTTCCACTGCTGGTGCCGTCCGCCCGCCTGCGCCACCCCGCCGCCCGCCAACACCACCGCCAACACCCAACCCACTCGCATTCCCATCGCCGCCTCCCGCAGTCCCCTCACACCAGGACCACTCGAGAGCCAGCCTATGGCCCCACCACCCCGCCCTGCCTCACCCCTTGTGACACTTCCTCAACTGTCCCAACCGCAGCCGCTCTGCATTTCCCAATCCATGGCAAACTGCCAGTACCGGTCCAGTGCAGCGCGTCGGAAATAAGGGTACCTCTGGAGCAGTCCGGGACCATGGCTTTTCGGAGTAGCAGCGGGCTTTAGCCCGCGGTAAGTGGCACATTGTTCATCGGGCTTTAGCCCCGGGCCCGCTCCGATTCAGGCACAAATACATGCTCATCTGTGTGACGCACCACACTAGAAGTTAGGCGCCCATCCACCGCACTCGCGCGGAGTCTCCCAGTTCGACCCGTTGCCGAGGATGCCAGCATCTGCGCAGGTGAAGCCGTGATCGATGGCCTGCTGGTTGTTCGCCATCGCGGCCAGAAACATCTGCGTCTCTGCCGCTCCGCCGGCCCCCGGACCAGCCGATGCCGTCGGCGGCAGCGTGTAGGGGGAAAGCATCTTTTGCGCCCAGCCGGGAGCTATCTTGTAGCTCTTATAGACGGCCGCAACCGTGGGCACTGTCTGGGTTGCGATGGCCGTGGGCGCCGCACCCAACAACAGGACGAGCTTGAACAACTGCGCGGTGTCGGGCGGGAGCGAGCAGAATACGCCCATTCCTTCGGCCGGCGCGGCCGGCGCCGAGAACGCGACCGCAAACACCCCGCACTGGCCCATGGTTGCCGGCACTTGAAGAGGCGCTGCATAGATGAATTTGATCTGTGCAACTGGCTTTCCGGCGATCGAATCGTCCTGCTGAAGAAACATGACCAGCTTGTCCGTAAGCTTTGCCGAGGAGGGCATCGACATAAACGCGGCGCCTGGGCCCTTCTGTCCCAATTGAAACGGACCGTCGTGCACGACGAATATATCTCCGAAGTTGATGGTTTCGCCCTGCGGTCCTGACAAATTGATCGAGCCGCCCACGGCACTGAGGACCTTCCATCCCGACGGGACGCCGGCGGAGACGCTCTGGTCCTGCGCAGTGTACGGCTGCAACTGGATCGTGGGTGCGGCCGCGGCCGTGGACGGCTTCGCCTGCGCTCGCGTGGAGGCAACCACTGAAACCCCGATGACGATCGAGATCGCCGGCACGGCGGCGGTCCGCAGTAACTTCATGGCATCGCATAGCTGCATGGTTAAGGTTCCCTCGTCCTTGGTTTTTTTTGCCTTTGCTGTGCGCGAGGCACCAGCCACCGCGATTCTGCGCCAGGCTCTGCACCCGAATATGCGCAGAGTAGCATCCATCGATGCCTGATGGCTATCATCCTTCAGCCCGAAGACGCAGACGGGTGCCCCCGGTCCCTCGCACTCGGGGACCGGGGAGACTGGCAGACATCAAGGAGACTGGTGAGTGCGGGGAGACCGGCGTCATTCTGACTCGAAGAGTCAGAATCAAGGAAGAAACAAAACCGTAGATCAACAAAGTAAAGGCCTTGTCATTAAAGTAAAGGCCTTGTCAACAAAGTAAAGGCCTTGTCATTCTGAGCGGAGCGAAGAATCCCCGCATTTGTTTCATCTCGCCATGGTCGGCAACGCCGGTTATAGACTCCGTCGTTGCAGACGGGGACCGGGGAGACCGGCAGACCTCAAGGAGACTGGCGGGTGCGTGGAGACCGGCGTCATTCCGGCTCGAAGAGTCAGAATCCAGGAAGAAACAAAACTGTAGATCAACAAAGTAAAGGCCTTGTCATTAAAGTAAAGGCCTGGTCAACAAAGTAAAGGCCTTGTCATTCTGAGCGGAGCGAAGAATCCCCGCATTTGTTTCCCTCCATGAGCCGCAAATCGCGGTTCGCCTGATGTCAAGCCCCCCAAATCTCCTATCTCTCACAAAACAAGCCAAATAGAGACAAAATTAGATAGCAGATGAGTTATGGTCAACCTGCTATCCTTAAGTAGTAAGTAAGAATAAGAAACAGAAATCCCAGCCCCCTGCGGTTTTCTCGTTTCTTCCGCTAACCCCTCTAGTTTCTTATTTTTACCGTAACCCATTTGTTTTCTTATATGGAGACAGGTTGATCTTGGTAACTGGCTGTATCCAAAAAACTTACCGACACCCCACCCACTCCCCCCCCCGGGGGGGGTACTACTCAACTCGAACCTCGAACCCTTAACTCCCCGGCCCATGTGCCGGCTTGCCTTCCTGCACGTAGTTCCGGTTCCACTTCGGAATCTCCACCACATACGCGCCCGGCTTCTCAATCACCGCCTGGCATCCCAGCCGCGAATTCAGCTCGATGCCTGCTGCCGTCTCCAGCCGGTCCAGCTCCAGGTCCTCGGCCTCGCTCAGGCCGCTCGCGCCCTCTTTCACGTGCAAATGGCAAGTGGTGCAGGCGCACACTCCGCCGCACGCGTGGTCCAGGAAGATCCCGTAGTTTTCCGCCACGTCCAGGAACGACATCGGCCGCCCGTGCCCCTCGTACGGCAGCGAGTCGAACTCGAACTCGACCGTCCGGCCCTCGGGCAGAAACGTCACCCGCACCATGCCCTCCGCCGGCGGCTTCGACAAATCGACCTCAGGAGAAACCATGATCTCTTCCGACATAACCCTCATTCTAAACTTCGCAGCAAAGACCTGACACCGGTCTGCACCGACAGCACCGATCAACAACAAAAACCGCATTCAATCGGTTCGACCGGTGTTATCGGTGTTAAGCCTTCGTATCGTCCTCGTCGAACTCCGCCTTCGCGAACGGATGCGGCGCATGCGGCGTGTCGCCCAGCCCGCCCCCCATTCCTTCGCCAGCGGCTTCCATCGTCTGGCCCTTCATCGCGCCCATCACTTCCGTGTCCATCATCACTTCGGCGAAGCGCCGCGTTGCCTTGTCCAGCCGCTCAATCCCATTGCGAATCGCCCGGTAGCTGCCGCTATCCAGCGTCGCCTTCAACTGCTGGATCTCCATCTCGATCGTCGCCATCTCGTAACTCGACAACTGCACCCACGACGGGTGGTTCTTGCCCTTTTCCACCGCGCCCAGGATCGTCTCCGCCTCGTTCTTCGCCTCGATCAACTGCCGCGCCTCGATGTCTTCCTCGGCGTGATCGAATGACGCCAGGATCATCGACTCCACCTGCTCGTCGGTCAGCCCGTACGTCGGCTTCACCTCGATCTCGGCTTCCTTGCCGCTGCGCTGCTCCCGCGCGCTCACATGCAGAATCCCGTTCGCGTCGATCAGGAACTTCACCTCGATGCGCGGCAGCCCAGCCACCATCGGCGGAATGCCCTTCAGGTCGAACCGCGCCAGCGACCGGCAATCCTTCGCCAGCTCCCGCTCGCCCTGCAGCACATGGATGGCGACATTGGTCTGCCCATCGACGCCGGTGGTAAAGTGCTCGGTCGCGCTCGCCGGAATCGTCGAGTTGCGCTGAATGATCTTGGCCACCACGCCGCCCAGCGCCTCAATGCCCAGCGACAGCGGCGTCACATCCAGCAGCAGCAGGTCCTCGGTCGCCGCCGAACCGCCCGCCAGAATCTGCGCCTGCACCGCCGCGCCCAGCGCGACCACCTCGTCCGGATTCAGCTCCGTGTGCGGCTTCTTGCCGCGCGCGCTCAGCCCGAACAGCTCGTCCACCAGCGCGCGCACCGACGGAATCCGCGTCGATCCGCCGACCAGCACCACCTCGTCGATCTGCTCCGGCGTCAGCTTCGCATCCTTCAGCGCCTGCCGGCACGGCGCCGCCGTCCGTGCAATCACCGGCGCAATCAGCTCGTCGAACTGCGCCCGCGTAATCTCGCGCGCGTAGCTCTTGCCGTTTGGCAGCGCCACCTGCAACTTTGCCGCGTGCCCGTCCGACAGCGCAATCTTCGCCTCGATCACAGCCTTGCGCACCGCCTGCACCAGTTCACCGCTCGCTCCGGCAACACCCAGCTCTGCATCGCCCGCCATATCGTCCAGCGCAATCGCGATCAGCAGGTTGTCGATGTCGTCGCCGCCCAGGTGCGTGTCGCCGCCGGTCGCAATCACTTCGAAGATGCCTTCATGCAGCTTCAGAATGGAGATGTCGAACGTGCCTCCGCCGAAGTCGTACACCGCGATCAGCCCATCGCGCTGCTTGTCCAGCCCGTACGCCAGCGCGGCCGCCGTCGGCTCGTTCACCAGCCGCAGCACCTCCAGCCCCGCGATGCGTCCCGCGTCCTTCGTCGCCTGCCGCTGCGCGTCGTTGAAGTACGCCGGCACCGTGATGACCGCCTTCGTCACCGGAGCGCCAAAGAAGCGCTCCGCGTTCTTCTTCAATTGCTGCAAGATGTACGCCGAAACCTCCGGCGGCGTAAGCTGTAGCCCGCCCACCTCAAGCTTCAGCACGTCGCCGGGCTGCAATCCGTCGACCAGCTTGAACGGAAACAGCTTCAGCTCCTCCTGCACGTCCTCCACGCCGCGGCCCATCAGCCGCTTCACCGAGTACACCGCGCTCGCAGCGTCCGTCAGCAGCGTCTCCCGCGCGGCGTTGCCCACCACAAACCCGTGCTCTTGATCGAACGCGACCACCGAAGGCACCAGCCGGTCGCCGTCTTCGCCGGGAATAATCGTCGGCTGGTCGCCCTGCATGAAGGCCACCAGCGAGTTCGTCGTCCCCAGATCGATGCCGACAACACGTGCTGCGCTCTCGTCCGCCATCCCGCTCCAGTCCCTCAAGCTGCTGTGCCCATTGCCGCTTCCTGTTGGATGAGATTCCTCCGCCAACGGTTCTGCTCAAACGTCCGCCCAAACCTCTATTGTCCTATAAACATCGGCATGGCATTCTATGCGGATGGAACGAAACCCATACGCAAAATTCCTCGCCGGCCGCGACCCCGTCGCCATCATCGCGGCCACGCCCGCGCAGCTAACGGCGCTCATCCAGCGCTTGCCTCCCGAACAGTTCGCCTTGCGCGTGCCGCAAGGCAAATGGAACGCGCGCGAGATCGTCGCACACCTCGCCGACTGCGAACTCGTCTTCGGCTTCCGCCTGCGCCAGACCCTCGCCGAGGACCATCCCACCGTTCAGCCGTTCGACCAGGACCGCTGGGCCGCGCGCTACGCCAACTGCGACCTGGCCGGCGCGCTCAGTCTGTTCGGCGCCGCGCGCAACTGGAACCTGCTTCTGCTCGCCGGCGTCACCGAAGCCGACCGCACGCGCCCGGTAAGCCACCCCGAACGCGGCACGATGACGCTGTGGACCATCGTCGAAACCATAGCCGGCCACGACCTGAACCACCTCGGACAGATCGAACGCCTGGCGGGATCGGCGCCTTAATCGACTCATCGCGCATCCCGCGCTGAAACCGCGTTGCAGGTCGATAGCCGCCCGCCAGGTCGCGCGGCTGTCTTTGCGCGTTCGCAGCGGAGCCGCTAGAATAAACGAGAGCACGCCGATGTAGCTCAGTTGGTAGAGCAACTGATTCGTAATCAGTAGGTCAACGGTTCAAATCCGTTCATCGGCTCCATTCATTCAACAATTTACTGGACCTTGAGATTGCCCCTCGGCAGCGGCCTTCGCCGCGGGCTGCCGTCCCATCAGGACCCGGTGCCGGGCGGCCACGCTGGCGCGGCACGTCCCGGTCTAGCCGCAAACTCCTGGCGATGCCGGTGGTGGATCTGCCCATCACCTAATCTGCGGGCGTGGGAAGTTCTTCTCAGTGCACTCTCCACGTAACGCTAGAACCTTGGAACAACAGGCTGGAGTGCGATATTCGACTGCCCGGTCTGTCCCCCGGTTTGGCTGGTTTTTCGATCTGGCATGAAGTATAGTGGCCACGGATACATACGAGGCACTGCTGGTGCGAGTACGACGGACATCGAGTGTGCCCGACATGGTGGTTACCGTGCGACTCTTGAAGTCTCGAGTGCATAGCTGCGTGCGATTCGGATGAGAGTGCACCGGCACACAAACTGCCTGACTGAAAGGAGCCCCCATGAGTTGGAAAGACACTATTAAGGATGCCCTCTTCGAGGAAGAGCCCGAGGCCCCGAAGCCAAGCGCGGTGAGGCCGGTCCCCCCGCAGCCGCAAATCCCCGTCCCATTTCAGGCAAGTCCCGTCGCGGCCCCGGCGTTTACGCTCCCCGACTCCGACAACGGCGGCCCAGACAGCATCTCCGTCTTCGCCGACCGGCTGAAGGCAAAGACCGACTTCGACGCAACTCCAGTGGGCCAGCAGGTGACCGAGCATCTCGCCCCGCTTGAGGGACTGCCGCTTACTGAGATGCAGAAGATGTCAGCCGTGCTCAAGGGTGGAGCAAAAGAGGGCTTGACCGGGGAGAAGATTATCGCCACCCTGCAAGGCCTGCTTGGCGTGCTCAACTCGGAGCAGCAGGCGTTCAATGCTTCGGTGGCAACGGCGACGGCCTCCGAAGTCGACACCAGGCAGAAGGCCATCCAGGACGAAGTCGCCCATGCCAAGAGCCTGGAAGATCAGATCTCCGCCTCGCGGCAGAAGCAGACGGCGCTTTCCGCGGAGCTGATCGCGGCCCAGACCAACATTGAGCGCCACAAGGCGCAGTTCAAGGCGGCCTTTGACGCCCGCAGCGCCGAACTGCAGACCACCATCAACCACTACCAATCCATCTTGCAAGGGAACTGACCATGTCGATAACTCCAGGTACTCCAAACTTCACCGGTGTGACGAAGCAATTCTGGGACCGTGCCGAGGGTAAATTCGGCAAGGCCGTCCTGATCGGGGTTGGCCTGTGCCTGGCAGGAGCCGTGGTCTTCTTCTGGGGCCTTATTCTGCCGTTTCTGATTGGCGTGGTGGGCAATACGATCCAGCTTGCCGGGCTCATCGCTGTGCTGACGGTCCTGACCTCGCCGCTCTGGAGTACGAAGGTCCGGCTGTTCGTCTCGAACGCGTTCCAGTTGTCCATGCGCTGGACCTATCAGACGCTGATCGCCAGCGACCCGATCGGGATGTTGCGCAACAACGTGGACACCCTACGCAAACAAGGCGCGGAGTTCGACAAGGCGGTCGCGCAGTTGGCCGGCTCCAAGCAACGCCTGGAGTCCGATATCCAGAACCAGATCCAGTCGATTCAGCATGACAAGGCGCTCTCGGATTCGACCGACCAGAAGATCGCTCAGCTTACGGCGAAGGTGGCGACGCTCTCCGGCAACGACCGCCAGGAAGTGCTGCTCAACATCGAGCGCCTGAAACTCGGGAAGCAGGGTTACCTGCAAACCGCCGGGATTGCGAACCAAACCATCACCGCGGAGAAGCCCATCCTCGACCAGACCAACCGCATGTACGACCAGCTCTGCCGGCTGCGCGACCTGGCGCAGTTCAAGGTGCAGTCGCTCTCGCAGCAGGCCGACATGTACGCCAAACAGCGGGCCACCATCCTGGCCAGCCAGAAGGCGCTGGGGGCCGCGGGGCGCATCATCAAGGGCGATCCGCAGCAGTTGGCCATCGTCGACCAGACCATCGAGTACCTGAACAACGAAGCGGCCGACACCATCGGCGCCATGAACGACTTCAACCGTTGGAGCGAGAAGTACCTCACCGATATGGACGTGCAGAACGGGGCCAACGCCGACGAAGCCACCAAGATCTTTGGCGCACTCGAACAGAAGCTGAACCTTCCCAGTGCGGTCACGGGCGTCTCGCTGGTCGGCGTTACGCCGGACGATAGCGTCTCAGTCTCACCCGGGAAGTCCTCCACCGACGACTATTTGAACTTGCTGAAATAGAGAAACACTTTTCTGAAAGGAAAGAGAAATGCCGCTGAAGCCTGCACCGAAGATTGTGCTTGTTGTCCTTGCCGCCGGGGGCGCGTTCTATGGTCTCCACTATGCCGCTGCCAATGGATGGCTTCCGTCCAATATCGGCAAGATACTCGTACCGGCCAAATACAATCTGCCCGACGTCAAGGACGCGCAGGTGGAGAACGTGGCGCCGGCCCCCTACCCGAGTTCGGAGTGCGCCAGCGTGCCCGCCACGCTGATCCGCCAGGAGTCGTGGGAGTGGAACGCGCAGGCGGGCGAGTTGCTCGCCAATGGGGGCAACTGCACTACCAAGGGATCTCTGATGGAGAAGCGCGGCGTCAACCTCCAGATCACGCGGCAGGATGACACCGGCAAGATGGGCCAGGACTTGATTGCCTGCGCGAATGAGATCCACGGCGGAGCTTCGCAGTGCTCGACCGGCGCGAACCTCGTCGTCATTATGGGCGACGGCTCCGCGCAGTTCGCCGCCCAGATCAATCCACAACTGCTCAAGCTCGGCCCGGATTACGGCCTCAAAGTCATCGGCTCCGTGGGCTACTCCCGCGGCGAAGACGCCTTCATGGCCCCGCCCAACGTCAAAGCCGATCCGCAGAGCTTCAGCACCACGCCGATGGTGACCACGCAAGGCGCCACTCTGCCGGTGCAGGGCCTGCTGGTGGAAGGCGTTCTCCGCGATGGCGACTGGAATATCGCGCTCAAATGGGCCGGCGACAACGGCATTCCGAACAACCCCGATGAGAAGACATTCGATGCCGGGGCCATCAACTGGGTCAACGCCAGCGACTATAACGTCGCTGCAGCGGACTACGTCGCCGGCAAGTGCGAGGACCGCAAAGAGGTCTCGAAGGGCAGGCTGACCGGCAAGACCGTCCATGTGTGCGTCAACGGCGTCGTCACCTGGACGCCCGGGGACGTTACCGCGGCGGAGAAGCGCGGCGGGCTGGTGAAGGTCGTCTCTTCCAAGGAGTACCGCAGCCAGATGCCGGCTGTCCTTATAGGTCCGGCGCACTTCCTGAACCAGAACCGGACCGAGATACAGAACCTGTTGCTGGCTTCCTTTGAAGGCGCAGACCAGATCAAGGCGTTCGACGGCGCACTGCACAAAGCGGCCGAAGTCTCCGCCAAGGTCTACTCCGATGAAGGTGGAAACGATGCCAGCGGCAAGCCGTATACGAACGGCGGCTACTGGTACCACTTCTTCAAACCGGTAAGCGAGAAGGACGCGCAAGGCCTTACGGTCTCGCTGGGCGGATCGGCCGTCAACAATCTGGCCGACAACAAGATCCTCTTCGGAATGGACCCCGGCCAGAACGACAACTTCAGGTCGAGTTACACCATCTTCGCTTCCATCGATGCCCAGCAATACCCCGAGCTGTTCAAAGCCAGTGGCCCCACGCCACTGCCTGACGTGAAGACGGTGGAAGACAAGTCGTTCCTGACCGGCCTGATTCTGGCGCAGTCCAATGGGGATGAACAAGGCGCGGCCGCCGATACCGTCAACTACTCCCAGGTTGGTTCCAGCGATGTCGTCTCCCACCGCTCTTACTCGATCACGTTTGCCACGGGCTCCGCGACACCGCTGCCCGACGGAGAACGGGTGCTGGCTGAACTCAAAGATCAGGTTGCGATCACGGGCCTGAAAGTGAAAGTCGACGGGTACACCGACAATACGGGGTCCGCTGCGGTCAATACGGAGCTCTCGCAGGCACGCGCGCAGGAGGTCAAAGCCTGGCTGCAGCAGCACGCTGGCGGAAGCTTCCCCGACAACCGCTTTGTCAGCGTCCAGGGCCATGGGCCCGATAACCCGGTTGGAGACAACAACACTGCCGCCGGCAAAGCCGCCAACCGAAGGGTCGAGATTTCGCTCCTCCAGTAAACAGTTGGATGGACCCAGAAAAGGAAGACAAGAATGGCCCGTATTCTCGCCTGCAATTGTAAAGACTGCACTCATTGGGAGATCGTACAGACTGCCGATGGCAAAACTCACCTGCACTGCAAGACGTGCGGGCGCCGCGACGAACTGGATTCCTTCACGCTTCACGAACGTCCGGGCACCAAGATGCTCTGGATCGAACGCCCGGAATAATGCAGCTCAACAATATCTTTGCCCCAAACCGCGTCCTCGACCGCCGCAGTGAGCGATTCATTGTGGCGGTGTGGGTCGTGTTGGTTGCGATTACCTGGGCGTTTTCGCCATTCGTCTTCCTGCCCAAGCCGAGCGAGGTCTTCCAGGCGCTGCACGATCTGTGGTTTTATCAGGACCTGGGCATTGAGCTGTTCACATCGATGTGCCTCAACATCGAAGCCATCGCTATCGCTACGGCCATATCGCTGGCGCTGGCCTACCTGGGAACCATTGCCGTCTTTGCCCCAGTCGTTTCTTTTATCGGGAAGCTCCGGTTTCTCTCCCTCGCCGGTCTCGGGTTCGCCTTCACCTTGATGACCAGCAACGGCCATGCTCTCCGCGTCTCCGTTCTCGTCTTCATGGTGGTGGTTTTCTTCGTCGTCAGTATGGTCGACGTCATCAACGGCATTCCGAAGGAGCAGTACGACCTGGCGCGAACGCTACGCATGGGAGACTGGGAGACCCTGTACGAGGTCGTCATTCTCGGAAAACTGGACCAGGCATTCATCGTGCTTCGCCAGACTGCCGCGATGTCCTGGATGTTTCTGGCAACGGCCGAAGGGATGGCGATGTCCGGAGGCGGCGTAGGCATGCTTCTCAATACCTCCAATAAACATTTCCATCTGGCTGAGGTAATGGCGATTCAGATCATTATCCTGGTCCTCGGACTGTTTCAGGACTACTTGATCGGGGTCTTCCGCAACATCTGCTGTCCATGGGCGAATTTGGCGGGAAGGAAATGATGCCGGCCTATACCGAAAACGAGGTCCTTCTCCAGATAGAAGATGTGAGCAAAGAGTACAACGGCCACCTTGTGCTCAAGAAGGTTTGCGCGACCATCAAAGACATCAAAGTCGTCGGTCAGGTCAAAGGACAGGTGGTGGGGTTTATCGGTCCCAGCGGCATCGGCAAAAGCACTCTCTTCCGCATCATGGCTGGGCTGGACCAGCCTACATCGGGCCGCGTGGTAATCGACGGGGAAGACCGCGCGGTTCGCGCAGGCGAGGTCGGGGTGGTGGCGCAGGATTACCCGCTCTTCGAGCACCGCACGGTCATGGGCAATCTGATGCGAGCGGCTTGCAAACGATACCCCAGCAAAGAGGCGAGGGAGAGGGTCGTCGCCTATCTTGCGGAGTTCGATCTGTCCGCTGAAGTTCATCACTATCCCACGCAACTCTCCGGAGGTCAGCGCCAGCGGGTTGCGATCCTGCAGCAGGTGCTGTGCGGAAGCCAGACGCTGCTGATGGATGAACCCTTCTCGGGCCTCGATCCAATTGCCAAAAAGAAGACCCAGATCCTCATCCAGAAGATTGCCAACCTGGACGACAAGAACACCATCGTCGTTGTAACCCATGACATAGCCGCCGCCGCAGCGGTGGCCGACCATCTCTGGGCAATGGGCCGCGACCACGATGCGGAGGGCAAGGTGATTCCCGGCGCCTACATCGTCGAGACCTACAATCTCATCGACCGCGGACTCGCGTGGGACCCGAACATCGAGAGAAATCCAGCGTTCGCGCCGTTTGTCCAAGAGGTCGAGGACAAATTCGCTCAACTCTGAGCCTGCGCGGAGTTTTCGCGTATGGCGGCAGCCCCGCGGAGCCCGGCTGCGAGCCGACCGGCAAAAGCGCGCGGTTCTCGCGGAGGAGCTATCCGAGAAGCACGAGAAATTGCTTGAGCCACGCGACGTGCGCGGTCCAGGCAGGGCCGGTGACGAAGTTGCCGTCGGTCACCGCGCTCTCGAACGGCAGGCTGACAAATTCGGCTCCGGCAAGCGTCACCTCCGGTGCGCACGCGGGATACGCGTTGATCTTGCGGCCCTTGATGACACCGGCGGCGGCAAGAATCTGGGCGGCATGGCAGATTGCCGCGATGGGCTTGCCCGCCTCGGCAAAGTGCCGGACCATCGCCAGCACCTCCGGATTCAGGCGCAGGTACTCGGGCGCACGGCCTCCTGGGATCGCGAGCGCGTCGTAGTCCGCGGCCTTGATTTCCGCGAAGGTGGCGTTGAGGGTGAAGTTGTGGCCGCGCTTCTCGGTGTAGGTCTGGTCGCCCTCGAAGTCGTGGATCGCCGTGCGCACGAATTCGCCTGCCTTCTTGCCCGGACAGACCGCATCAACGTTGTGCCCAGCGACCTGCAGCGCCTGAAACGGCACCATCACTTCGTAGTCTTCGACGAAATCCCCGACCAGCATCAGAATCTTCTTCGGCATGGTGAATCTCCTCCTAAGTTACTCGAATGGCTCACTGGCGATGTTGCGACTAAGTTGCGATGGCGTCAAGTTCGCGGGCGGTTAATGTAGAAAAGCCCCATCCGGTAGGATGGGGCTTTCTGGATTATGCCGGCGATCACCTAATCTCCCACACACTTACGCGTGCAGTACCATCGGCCCAACGAGGCTTAACTTCCGTGTTCGGGATGGGAACGGGTGTGACCCTCGTAGTAAACTCACCGGCAAA